>Ga0209700_105470_pt1 | contig 21401 bp, 8 predicted proteins | sample SiratroredBW_FD_187528 | JGI IMG/M metagenome (GOLD analysis project Ga0209700, IMG submission 187528) | Root nodule microbial communities of legume samples collected from California, USA - Siratro red BW (SPAdes) (version 2) | ecosystem: Host-associated > Plants > Roots > Nodule | place: USA... | reverse complement strand
TTTATGTGATATATATATATATATATATATAATATCTTGCTAAACTTACCTTTTTTTATGGTTTTATAGTATATTTATTGTTATGATTGTAATTAGTAAAAACAAATGATGTCCTGATAATAACTCTAACCGGATTTATGAGTTTTGCATAGTTTTATTTATATTCTTTTCAATAAATGAATAGTTTTTGTCAGCCGATTCTATAGAACTGTATCGTAATACATATTTTTATTATTTAAAAATGGTTGGAAATCATAAAAATATGTTGTTCTACGGAACTCATTTATTTGTAATTTGACTCGATTTTAATTGAAGGACACATGTTAAAAAGTGTGTTTAGATTCGAGGGTAAAACTTTTCTCTCGTAAATTCGATCCAAACATGATTACTTTCCGTAAAAAAAATGTGGTTTCATACTTAAAGAAGTTCTATTAGATTTATAATTAAATATGCAATTAAAATTGTTAATTTAATTGGTGGTTATAATTAAGGGTTCTAATTTTATACAACCGTCAATAAATATAATGTGTTTTAAGTGATACTAAAAAATAATATTAATTATTAGATCCTATTATTAAAAAATTAAGTTAGAATATATGAATTATTTTTTAAAATGAAATAAATTTTAAAAATAATTTAGGTCTTTAAATATTGACATAAATCTATTCTTTTCCATTAAATATTATTCCCACAGGATACATATAAAAAATGAATCTAATTACAAGACCTTTTTTAAGAGAAATTGGGAAGAATAAAAATTAATAAAAATATACTAGGCTGAATTACATTTTTTTATTATTTATACGTTTATTTTTTATTTTTTTTTGAATTTGGTCATTTTTTAATGTTTAATCAAGTTCCTTAGTTTTCAAAATACAATAACGTGACCTTTTTAAAATTCAGTTGAACTACTCAATTTTTTAAATTGTAAAAATATAGCGTTTTCAGCCATTAAAATTGATTTCATTAGTTTTATTAATTGTTATTTATGTGCTGATTACAAGTTATATTATGTATAATTTAAAATCTTCAATACTTGTTTCTAACAATTTTACTAATAATTGGCTGAAAAGTATCAAATTATTACGTCTTTAAAGATTGAGAGACTTAATTGAAGTTTTTCTTAATAAAAAGACTAAATTGAATAATAATAATAATAATAATAATAATAATAATAATAATAATAGGACAAACAAAGTATTTACTCCCAGATAATAATATAATTAACAGTAAAAATTACAAAAAAGCACATATCAGAAACACTTAAATTTGTTAGATATTTTAAAAACACATTAACTTATTTTCATATGAAAAATATTCTACAGAAAATAATACAAAATCTTGCTTACGAATTTTGGAAAAATAAAATAAAAATATCTACATTATTTTAATAATGATTTTTTTTCTCATAAACAATTTAGATAATCTTATTCTTTATCAAGACAAAAGAGTTCAATTGTTATGAATGATCAACATGAAAACTTTTACAACGGCAACAAATTAAAAATAGTTCTAAAATAACTCTTTAGATAGTATTATAAAACTTCACAATGTAACATATATAGTATATATATTGTAATTACATGAGTAAAAAATTTGCAGTATAGTTTCAATTGCATTCATATGAAGTGCAACTGTCATTAAAAAAATAGAAAAAAATGATTTTGAATTGAAAGACATATAAGAGAAATTTCAGTAATTTTATTTTAGTCTCCTTCTTAATATAAAGTTCATGCTTTCTTTAGTGAAATAAAGCTAGCTGCAATATCTCTTGCATGCATAACGTTACTTCATTGACTTAGCTTTCCAAATAATCAAAGGAACGTCATAATTCTAAAGTGGGAAAGACGCGTAGAAATTAAAAAGGTAGAGAAAAATATGTTTTACTTTAATTTGTAAATCAAAATATTCAACTCATTTCAAATCAAGTGATAATATATTTATAACTTTATTTCTTTTAACTTTAAATGATTTCTCATTTTAGAAGACTTTCTTCGTATGCATGGTATCAAAATGATTGTTTGCATGCATGGTGGGTACTTTATTCTTAACATGAACGCGTTATTGGTCAAGAAAGACGGGGTGAGTTGGTAACGCGTTTGATTAACTCACAAAAGCCAGAGAACATGTTGCCTTCATCATTCACCTGCTTTCTAGTATATTCTAACAAAGTATATTTAACTTTCCACGTTATAATCCAAATATCGTGATATGGGATCTAACATTTATTTCTCAGATATTTGACTTTTACCGTATCCAAAATTTTGTGTAAGTTAAATAATTGACCCCCTTATAAGAAGTTATAATCAAATAGTTGAAACAATGGTTAAAAGAGATCATTTCAAGGTGTATTAATTATTCTTTAACGTTGTAAAGTTGATCAAGTTGAAAGAGTTATATTCTAAGTATTATTTATTGCTTTTTTATTTAAAATTGGTTAGGAATTGAAGATGAGTTAAAACTTCTACATTAGGTTAAAATAAATAATGTAAAAGAGTCATAAATTTATTATTTTAAGGTTTTGCATTTAAGACCTCTAGATATCTTATATGATTTTGTTTATGATTTATTAACTTCAAATTCTTTTAATGTTTTCTTACTAGTAACTTAAAAAAGGTTTTTTATGTTAATTTTTTGAGTAAATTACATCACATAAAAGTCTCACGTAGATGCTAGAGAGACGTAATTTGTTAAACTTTTTATCTAACTTAAAAAGTATATTTTTGTATAGAACTAATCCACAATAAACGTAAATAATTATTAAAGGTTTTTTTAATAAATTTTTACATTGGATTGCACTATATTCATCGTAAATTTAAGTTTAATATAGTGTGGTTTTAATATAAATTTATGTTGGATATAGAGCATTTTCATGTAAAAAGTAGTTTTTTTTTCATCTAGACATACCATAAATTACATTCACTCCTCAAATAGTTTGGTCAATAGATCAATTATTGGTTATTATCATCACCATCTATAAGTGTTAAAGCAAAATATTAATTTTTTTTAAATAAAACACTTTAATTTATTTGATAATCCTAATAGAATTTTGGAGTTAAACTTAACTGCTTCAACCCGATTTGGAAGTTATACAAAATCAATATCGCATAAATGACATAGGATCAAATGAAGAACTTTTAAACATAGTAAAGACATTTTTTATTTATTTAAACTTATATGAATAGATTGTATTTCACTATAAGTGTCAAAGTGAGGCAACCACCTTATATAAGTTGTATTTCATATACGATGACTCATCACGAGTTGAGTTTTTAAGTTGTATTTCATATAGGATAACTCATCACCAGTTGAGTTAAAAACGAATCCACTTAATTCAATTTATTTTTGGGTGAATCAGAAACTGAACTCAACTTACAACAAGTTGTTAAGTTAAGTGAATTGACTCATTTAAATATATTTTGTTCTTACAACTCACTTGTTTATATACAATCAAGATTTTTGTTTATTTCAATAAACATTAATTATAATTAGGAAGTGATATTATCAAAATAATAAGTAAAAATTAAAGTATTAATTCTCATATGTAATTAAACAAACAAATAAATTAAGAAAACACCCAAACTAACATTATAAGATAGCGTCACCCTAGATAATTAAATATAGTAAATAATTATAATGAAAAAAAGGATAAAATAAATTTTAAAAAGTTACTAGTTGGTCATAGGTGAACCATCTTTTAACCCTTTTAACTTGCAAATTAAATGAGTTGAATTCAATTTAATCCATATTTAAAAAATATATAATTATCTTGACTTAACTTGAAGGCATGATAAGTCAAATTTAAACTCATTTTTGAGAACTATATATTTTACTAACACAATATTGCAAAAAAAAATTGTTTAGATTAAAAAAATAAGGTTTAGTAAATAATTAAACTTCTTTTAAAAGTATAAGACAATTTAATAACACAATTGAATGTCCTTTTTTTTATTCTTTTTTACTCCAAAAAGTGATTTTTAGTGTTTATTGTATCTTTCGAATAAAGATTCATGTTTGAAAAGACATTTAGAATGTCTTACACACATTATTCAATTTTTCTTTTCGTGTTTTTTTGTTTTTTCAAGTTTTTTTTTAATGATTAGTTCTGAATTTTTTTGATTAAGATTCTTTTTCTAATGATCAATCAATCGCATTAAAATTGATTATTTATCTTGATGAAATACTTAAATTAACTGATTAAATTGGTAATGATTTTTTTTATATTGAAAATCCTTTTAACTTGAAATCCAGATGTAAAAATCAGAAAGCCTTTAGAGTAATAGACATTAAACAACAAACACTTTATTATAAGTTAACAATGGAGAGATAATGTAAATATCTATAACAGGTAGACAATAGTAACTTAAGTATTAATCCTAACAATGAAAACATATTGATGGCTCAATTAAGCTCTAATCACTACTATTAAGTATTGATGAATATAGTGCTTCCACTTGAGGCAAACTTCATACTTGAGAGGGATATAATGTTCCAATACTACTATATATGTAAAGTTTCACTTTCTATGTGTTAGAAAGTCTTCAACTTTAAATGTGATTATCAAATTTACTTTTAAGAATAAATTTTCCGTTATTGTATATATTTCCGATGTTTTTTCTATATGATTTCGCAATATACTTATGGATGTCTAATCAAATAAAAAAAAAAAGCTTTGGTGCTGATCAATAATCAAATGAAAAAAAAAAAAACATATTTTCTCTCCCTTGTTTCTTTCTTTTTCACCTAAACCAAAAAGTGTGGTAAGCTTTGATACTGATCAATGATGTGGGTTAAATAATGCTAATGATGATAAACTCGACTTGGATATTTAAACCAAAGAGATCGAATTCATTAGGACATTCTTTTAACATATGTAACTTGGAATGCTCTTAATAAATTATTAATTATTAAATATTTCTTTAATAGTGTGGGTCGGTTTCAAAAGCTAATGGGAGGGGCAAAAATCACACAGTTTTCAAATTTTTAGCCGAAATGGGTCACTTTCTGTAACCTTAGTAGATCAGTCACCAAAGATAGTTTACATACAATTCAATATATATGGGAAAAATACAGTTAGCTTTTCAGCCTTAAATAAATTCAACGATTAACACAGATAACACCTACCTCTATAATAAAATGGATCAGAGTTTCACGATTTTTTAATCAGCAATAGAAAATTAATTAAATAAAGTTGTCCCAACCCATATAAAAAAATATACAGACAAAATATAAAAAGATTCAAATGGCAACTCCCTTAATAAAATCACTATGGTTGCATATGTTGACTTTTGAGAAAAACACAAATCAAACTAACACAAATCTCATATATAAATACGTGAAAAATTTCTTGCTCTTCATCACATGCAAAAACACTACCTATAAACCTTACCTTTCTTATACGTCTTTCAGTTTCAAAACTCCAATCACCATGACCCTTTCAGATATCATAGTTCGTTTTTTCTTACTCTTTTCCCTTATAGGGATAGTCTCAGCCCAGTTATCCTCCACCTTTTATAGCAAAACGTGCCCTAATGTACTTTCAATCATTAAATCAGAAATAGTGTCTGCTGTTAACAAAGAGCGTCGCATGGGGGCTTCCTTGCTCCGTCTTCATTTCCATGATTGCTTTGTTCAAGCAAGTAAACTTACTTTGTTCTTTTTTCTTTCTGTTTTTTTACTCTTTCCTACCATATATGCTTGAAGGCTTAACCTAGTATATATTGCATTTATTGAATATAAAGATACATGCACGTGATACACGAAAATTAATCATTTGAAAACAAAATTTATCACAAGTATACAAATTTTCTCTTGACATATATATTATCATAGAGTTTTTTTTTTATTATTATCATAGAGTCATGATAAAAGTTTACATAGCACATGTTTATAATACAAGAGATATATTAAGAGTTGCTTATATAATAAAAGGAACATTTTAATATGATTTTTACTAATAATTGTTTATGTAAAAAATTATTTTTTATTTCAAGTTTTGTGAGATTCATTTTAAATTATTGTTTTTAATGATTAGAAATTTATGTAAGTAAATTCACTCTAATTAACTTGAGTTTAGTTTCTTATGTACTGTGCAGTATTTAGTATGATAAAATATTTATTTGCCTTTATCAGGAAATTTGACTTATTGTATTGCATTTTATTTGGACAAAAGTAAAATTTAAGTAATGTTGGGTAGTAAGGTAAGACATATATATAATTTGTTTAATCATGGGTCAATGGTGGTATATTACTCCAAATAGTGTTCGGTTTTACTCCAAATGGTGGTATATTTCCGCACAACTTCCATGTCTTCTCACCAACATAGTTAATTAATTAGGAAAGTAAGGCAAATAATCATAAGATTTGACTGTAAAAAAACTTACGTATATGGTTAGTATTGTTAGTATAATAGTTCAATCAAAATGGACATTTTATTATGTAATAACTATACATACATATAAGTTTTGTTTACTATTATTCTATGAAGTGATCAACCAAATAGAATAAGAAATTTTACATAAGCTGACTTTGATGGTAGCATGCATCTGTTTCTAAATTGGCAACAAATGTTGAGACCAATTCCAAATCATTCAGCATTACCAATAAGACAAAACTTGGCAATCGTTCAATCGTACCAATCTTCATTGGTAAAGTAAAAATGACAACTAATATAATTAAATGGATTTGCAAAAATATATAATTCTCATTGTGTTCATACCTAATATGCTTCTTAATTATTTTCCAGGGATGTGATGCATCAGTACTATTGGATGATACATCTAGTTTCACAGGAGAGAAATCAGCGGGTCCCAACGCTAATTCCCTAAGAGGCTTTGATGTAATAGACACCATAAAGTCTAAAGTGGAGAGCTCATGCCCTGGTGTTGTTTCTTGTGCTGATATACTTACTGTAGCAGCCAGAGACTCAGTAGTTGCAGTAAGTTTTATATGTATATATTTGAAGCTAAATTGAGATATTAATTATTAATTCATAGAGTAATGAAAAACATGTATATGTTAGGCACTAATAATGAACAAATTAATTTAATGTAATTTTCAGCTTGGTGGAGCTAGTTGGACTGTGCCATTGGGTAGAAGAGACTCAACCACTGCAAGTTTAAGTTCTGCCAACTCAGACTTGCCTGGCCCCTCTTCAAGTTTAAGTTCCCTCATTTCTTCTTTCTCCAACAAAGGTTTTTCTGCTAAAGAACTGGTTGCTCTTTCAGGTAGCTATTTATATAAGTAAAATTGTTTATGACACATTTTTTTGTTCATATTTTTCAAACAAAATTCATTATTAGTTAAATTCAAGTGGGACCATTGAAATGGGACTTGAGGGTAGAGGCTATTGCTTGATGTAGTATACATTTCACAAAGTCTTTGTACATAATAAAAAAATGTAGTGAAACTGTGTGTAAGAAGGGTCTGTCGTAAGTTGATTCTCTTCTCATTTTTTTTTTAATAGAATTATTTCACACTATTCAATAATTAATTTCTCATTCAAAAACTATGATTTTTTTAAAAAAAATTACGTATAAAATAGTCATTTTAAAATTAAAAAACAGAGACGGGTAAGAGCTGTTTTCTCATTTTCTTTATTTTTTTTTAAGTATTCACAAGATAAGATTTCGAAAATATACTCACAAAACACTCACTTTCAACTACAACTATACTTAAATACTTAAAGGACAAAAAACTATCTTTTAAAAAAAATCACAAACAAGTTCTAAGTAAAACACATTTCTTATTGAAAAAGAAAAAAAAACTTAAATTTCACATTAGTATGAGAGAGAGCTTATTACATAACACAATCTTGTAAGTTTTGTAGAATTTAGTTTAGTAAAAATCTATACTTTAAGATAATATCATATTCTTTAGAGAAATAACAGTATTTCTTATTATGTTATTGTTTACATGCCAAATCCAATATCTTGCATAGGTTAAAGATAAGTTCTGAAAAATGTAAAACAAATAGATAAAATCTCTTTTTGTGGAAACATAAACTCAGTTACATTTGTCTGGTCAACATCACATTCTTCTTCCTTAAGGATGCATAATACAACTGCATATATACATGTCTGATGTCAAATGCTATATTTAGTTCGCCTGAAGCATGAACTTTATTTTTTTCTAAACCCTATTTCAACAGGATCTCACACAATTGGGCAAGCGAGGTGCACAACTTTCAGAACAAGGATCTACAACGACACCAACATAGATTCCTCTTTTGCAACATCCTTGCAAGCAAATTGCCCTAGCACAGGTGGTGACAGCACGTTGGCCCCTCTTGACACCACCAGCCAGAACTCCTTTGACAATGCCTACTTCAAGAATTTGCAGAGCAAGAAGGGTCTCCTGCACTCAGACCAAGAGCTTTTCAATGGAGGATCCACTGACTCTCAAGTAAATGCTTATAGCACCAACCCTGCAAGTTTCAAAACTGACTTTGCCAATGCAATGATTAAAATGGGGAATCTTAGTCCACTCACTGGCTCCAGTGGCCAGATTAGGACCAACTGTAGGAAGACCAACTAAGATTTTTGGCCTTCTTGTATTGTACTACAAGCATTAAGCAACTCAAGGTTATGGCCGATTTTAGATATTGTAGCCGTTGCAATTTAGGAGCAAAGCAAATGAATCCTTAAGTGTAATGGTAAAAATATTATAATATGAGATTATTAATGTCAAAATGTTTGGACTATTAATGTAAGAAAGGGATTGGTACGAACCCTTCTTATCCTAAAATTTCATCGCCCATATCTGCATTGTATGAGAAAAGGGCAAGAAAAAAAGTTAAAAATATTGGAACGGGAAACGGAAAAAAAAAAAAAAAAGTTCTTTGATACGCTCCAAATAGAAAAAAGACACTTATTTTAATAGTATAATAATATACATTAGTAGTTTAAATTAAAAATATAATTAAAATATGAATATGTTCAGTTATGAAATAGTTCTTTTTTTTTATAAAAGTCAAAATACCACCTTGGACCCTAATCTTGTACGCACGTACTGAACAAGATCAAAACATTTTATCTACAGTAAAAAGCGTGGTGAATTTCTCCATCAGGTCAACTTGTTGGACTTGAACAGTGTCAAAGCTGCGGTTGGACCATAGGAAATTTCGGCATTTTCTTCTTTCATCTGTACAAAAACAGAAAATTAACTAAAATTTTATGAATTAACCTTTTCCTAATAAGACAGGGCAACTATTTTAAATTTTAAATCGTCTAGCTAGTCCGGATTGTAAAATTAGAATTCAATTTATTCACATAAGCAATTAGTTCACATATTATGAAGATAATTTATATCATGTAGACTAATTAAAAGAAGTTTAAACTTCGTAAAAATTAAATATAATTGTTAATTATTTTTGTCTTTAATAAACAAGTTAAAGTGCATCTTGAAGAAATTTACAGCAACTTAGAAAAAAATACTTCACTTCTTCACATTTTAGGAAAATAATACTCTTAAAAGTTTCGTATACATTCTATTATCATCCGAAAAAGCTTCATACTGACATCATTATTATTACTTATGTTACTGACATCATTATTATTACTTATGTTAATATACATTATATTCTCATGGAAAATACTTCAATTATTATTATTACTTATTGTCATCGAAAAAAGCTTCAATTATACTCACATCATTATTAATACTTATGTTAAATAACTTTTCCTTAAAAAAATCTCTTAATGTAAACTCTCACCGATAAAATATAACTTTAAAAATTGAAGAAACTTGTATTTTCACTTATTCCAAGTAATGCTTAACTTTATTAATGATTGCAGTTTTTCACTTTTCCTAATTTTGTTGGGCTATACGGTGGCCCACCCCACCAAGTGGGAGTGGTGACGTCGTTTTAATAATGGAAAATATTTTACCATATCTCCTTTTATAGAAAAAAAAATTAGTATGATTCTTAAAAAGGATTTTTTTCCAACGGTGAAAACCTTCGTATTGGAAAAAGGCTACCATCACGAGAATAATTAGACACAGAAAAAGAAGAAAAAGAACATGATGATAAATAATGTATTCGTAATAGTAAAAAAGATTATTAAAAAGATAAACGGAGTACAAGAGAAGCTTGCGAGAGCAAAACCAAGAATAAAAAGGAGTTCTACTGCCTAAATGTCATAATGTTTTGAACACCTCCAGACTTTCATTAATGCACATTAATAACTACTTTTTCAAATGATTATTCACAAATAAGAACATTAATAACAAATTAATAATTTCTTACAAATATGAATGGTAAAAGTTTGGCCACAATAGAATGGTTCTAAAAACTTAACATCTTTACAAATATTCATAAAATCTTAAATGGATATTTAATCATCCACCTATTTATTTAAAATAATTATCTAGATTTCATGCTCCTAAGACTTGAATACTTTATCCACTTGTAAGATACTTGGATTGTATATGCTAATAGTTACAAATATCAAAATTAAATGTTGTTATTAATTGCTTATAACTAACAATTGTTGAGTACTAGATTAAAAACCAGATATTCAAGTACTTATCTATAATTGAATAAATTTTATATTGTTTATTATTTGAAGATCAAAGAGTCTATAAATACATACTTAATTATTTCCTATATTTACTTAAAGCTCATATTAACTTAATTGTTATAAAGTTTTTAACAATCAAGATAGATTTTTTCCTCAAAAAATCTACAAAGTTTAGTAAAAAAGATTTCACTTCTTCACACTTCAGTTAAAAGAGATTGTTACTAGGACTCCATCAACTAGCCCTCTCCCTTCCAAGAATGCACTCTATGTCTTATCAATGAGTTTTGGTAGGACATTTTTCAACCTTCTAGATAACAATTTTGCCACTAGATACTTCTCATTAATGAAATAGGTATATATTCATTTAAGTTTATAGGGCTATCCGCTTTTGAAATCAAGGTTATAAAAGATGTATTATCCCCATTTGTCCATCTTCCAATGTGTGGAAATCAATCATTGCGTTCATGATATCCTTCTTCAATACCTACCAAAATTCTTTTATAAAAGTAAAATTAAATCCATTTTGGTTCCGAATTTTTATATCCACATTCTGACATTGCTTCCCTTACTTCAGTTTCTTGGAATGATTTTGTTACTCATCCTACGACAATGATTTAAAATTTTCTTATGCAAAAGATATTTATAGGTTTAGACTAAAAGAAACGGCTACTCTCTAGGGTTAACATAAAGACACACTTCTCAAAGAGGAAGAGTATTGACAAATGGATTCGGATGGCACGTGAAAGGACCTTAAGGATACACGAACATAACATGACTTACTTGGCTTCCTTCAATTGACTTGCTTCCAAATAAACCATCACCTGCGCTATGCATGGCATGTGCTGTCATCAACTTCATTTGTGGCCAAAAGAGGTAATGCACACTTGATTAAACAAGAAAAGCCTAATAAAGCAACTCAACTTTGACTTCTCTTAATACTTATATAAAGCTTACAAAATAGGTTTCATGTGGGATACTATACACCATGCACACTGTTCACTTGGTATAGTTTCAGAAATTTTAAAGAAACCAAAATACAGAAAAAAAATTTCAAATATTTCGCTCAGATAATAGCTCGAGTTTGGAGAATTAGTCGATGAATTGGTATCGAAAATTCGGCTTTAAGATTAGTAGCAAAACTTGGAAGCATTTTAGAAGTCAGCTTATTGTGGTCAAAAGACTCTTTCCACCGTAACATGCAAGACACAATTTAATGATTGATTGAATTATATGCATTCGGTCCAATTGATTTCGTTGTATCCTACTCAGGATATTTCCGTATATATTTAAAACTAATATTTTGAATAATTTTTAAAATAAAAAATATCTGCATGTTAAAATTAATTTATATAATTTAATTTTTAAAATCTCTTTTATATATTAACTTGAGCATAAATAATTTCCAGTTTTATTTATAAACTTAAGAAGAATCTTATAAAACTTTTATCAGTAAGAGTGGAGGAGGATAAATTAGATAATATACTTAGAATTATAAGCACAGCCATCAAATATAAAAGAAACATCTAATTGAAATGTTAAAGTTTTAGTAATGTTTAACATGCTTTTATTAGAAAAAAAAATATATATATATATATATATATATATATATATATATAATTAAAATAAGTAGAAAATTATTTTAAAAAAATTAACAGGTGCAGGAATATTCATGAGAACTCAAGTCAAATTTGAAAAATCATAAATTAATCAACATGTATTTAAGTTCACGAAGAAGATGTATAACTAATTTAAGGTTCCAAAAGAAGAAAAATTCAATGATGTAGAGGTATATCTATATACCAAAAACAGTTAATCTCCATTCTTTAGTTTAGGGATACCACGGTATTAGGTTTTGTAAAAGAAAAAAATAAAATAGAATTTTTTATTTAAATGACGTAGTGCCCAGTACCAAGATTTAAATATATCTAAATTTTTATACTCAGACCTGTGACCGAGACTTGTTATCGGTAGACCAATTTAAATTACATCACTCTGATAAATTTTCTTTCATTTGTAACCATCCTTTCATCAGGTCTCAAAAATTTTTAAATTAGATAATATTAAAAGTTTTATTATGTTTGAATATATATCAGACATCTAATTTTTTTATTGAAAACTAATATTATTAGTAATATAGAGAAAATTTCTCATATATATATATATATATATATATATATATATATATATATATATATATATATATATATATATATATATATATATATATATTTGAAGGATTCCTGATTGGCTACATGAGCATGCATATATTGACTAATAAAGAAAAGTACAAAACAGACTCTTATATAAATATGTGAGGCATGTAAAGGCCTAATCACACACACTAATCGAAAACCTCTTCGAATTTCTACCTAGTTCCCATTACTATCATGGGTACTCCTCTTTTCTCCATGAACAAACCAATCTTCAAAATTCGCTTCTTCTTATTCTTATGCTTCATTGGGATAGTCTCTTCCCAATTGTCCTCTAATTTTTATTCCACAACGTGTCCTAATGCACTTTCAACCATTAAGAGTGGAGTCGATTCTGCTGTGAGCGATGAAGCTCGCATGGGGGCATCCCTCCTACGTCTCCATTTCCATGATTGCTTTGTTCAAGCAAGTCAACTTACCCCTCATTCTTCTTTTTTTTTTTTTTTTTTTTTTTTTTTTTTTATGTTTTTATAATCTAAAATTTCATTTCTCATTCATGTGCATAAACGTTTTATCATGAAAAAAAATCTTGAAATTACGTGATACGGTGTAGTTTAGTTTTATTAAGACAAAAAAATTTTATCCCACTTATATATTATGATTTAGATGTCTTTATATGAATATTATTAAAATATATTATGATGTCATTGAGTAAATAAGTTTATGTGTAATTTAATTTCATAAAATTATCTTGTAAGATATAATTTATATCCGACTTATTTCAAACTATTATATTAGTTGAATTGAAAATTCATAACAAATTAAGTATTTAGATTTTTTTCTTCCAAAAAGTTGATTGACAATCATGAAGTCAAAGTAGAATAATCACATCTAGACGTATTATATATATAATATTAAGTATTACATTTGTCATCAAAGTATTGTAGTTATAGACATTATAAGTTTTATACAATGCTAATATATATGCATGCTAATTTTGTAATAGAAAAACCTATGTTCGTAATGCATAGTAAAAACATACATTCACAATGTATGAAGAGCTTCTTATGCTAAGTTTGACTGCAATATAGTATCTCTTTTTCTATAAATATATAATAATGCGTAGCTACTTTAACAGTTTAACATGAATTCGAAACAAAAACTCCATATTTATCGTAACGGTCAATATGTACATGATCTAATTTTAACATCTAATTTTCCATTAGCATTTGTTTAAAGAGGGCAGAAAATTGATGTTTGTGCATAATTTGATTTGTTCAGGGATGTGATGCATCAGTGCTATTAAATGATACATCAAGTTTCACAGGTGAACAAACGGCAGCACCCAACGTGAATTCTTTGAGGGGTTTTGGTGTAATAGACAACATCAAGTCTCAGTTGGAAAGCTTGTGCCCTGGTGTTGTTTCTTGTGCAGATATTCTCGCTGTAGGAGCAAGAGACTCAGTGGTTGCTGTGAGTATTATATATCATAACCCCAGATAATAAAAATTACAACTTTAAGTTCATAATTTTCAATAACTTAGCTTTTAATTGATAATATTGAAATATGTGTCTTAGCTTGGTGGACAAAGTTGGACAGTGCAATTGGGCAGAAGAGACTCAACCACAGCAAGTTTTAGTTCTGCAAACTCAGACTTACCCGCTCCTACTTTCAATCTACAACAACTTATCGATGCTTTCTCAAAAAAAGATTTCACCACAGAAGAAATGGTTGCCCTATCAGGTATATATATCTACAAGCTAAATCATACTAAATTATTTTGGACCAAATTTATTTATAACCTACCAAAATACAACATTTATTTCATGTATTTCAACTAATTATCAAACACTATTATAAATATAAGTTACGTTACACCTTTAACAGTGAAATATTTATAATTACTTTTACCATGCACTTCATGTTCTTCTATTTTCTAATAAAAATTTCAGGAGGTCACACAATTGGACAAGCTAGTTGTTCAAGTTTCAGAGCAAGGATTTACAACGATACCAACATAGATTCCTCTTTTGCAACATCGTTGCAAGCAAATTGTCCTAGTGTAGGTGGTGACCGAAATTTGGCCCCTCTTGACACCTCCCCGACCACCTTTGACAATGCTTATTTCCAGGATTTGCAGAGCCAAAAGGGTCTCTTGCACTCAGATCAAGAGCTTTTCAACGGAGGATCCACTGATTCTCAAGTAAATGGTTATGTCAGCAACCCTTCAAGTTTTCAAACTGATTTTGCCAACGCAATGGTGAAAATGGGGAACCTTGGTCCACTCACTGGGTCCAGTGGCGAAATCAGGACCAACTGTTGGAAGATCAACTAAGATGTTGTGTTGGGCCTTCTCGTATACTAAGTACAGTCACTGTTTTTAATGTTGTACAATATATAGCAGTTAAGAGACAATGCTGATACGTTTCCTCTATTGTAATATCAATTTTATAATATGGATCATTAATGCTTAGTTTTGTTTAATTTTGACTGGGTTATCTCTATGATACAGTTTGGTTTACACAAAGTAATGATTTGATAGCTACCAGAGAAAAAAGATTGGCAATATCTTATTAAAATTGGAATTTTCTTCCCTTGTTTTACTTTTAGTTTAGTTACTTTAGATTAGAAAAAGTTTTCCTTTCGTCTTTTAAAGTGTTTATAAAATCAAATGAGTGATGTGATCATTTTGTGCAATAAGAATGTTAATTTTGACTTACATGATATATCAAATTAAGAAAATTAAATAATAAACCAGTGGAAAGACTGACTTCATCTATCAGAAACATTTGAAAGGATCAAAACAAAACTTTAGACTTAGAGTAATTAAAATAGAATAAACGATTAAAAATTAATATTTGGCCAACTTGCAAAATAATTTTTCAACTGAAATTAAAGGCATGTTTAGACGGCCTTAAAGGTTTGCATTCGTTTCCAAACAATATTTTGAAATTATGTTAATAGTATGACTTTTTTTTCCTTTCTGAACATTGAATTAAATTTCATCGAAACAAAAAATAAAGTATGATTGTGGCCATTAAATTGTATCCGACCTTAGCTCAGTTGGTAGAGCGGAGGACTGTAGTTGATAAACCCAAATAGCTATCCTTAGGTCGCTGGTTCGAATCCGGCAGGTCGGAAATTGTTTTTGCTTTGTTCATTTTTGCATAATTATTCTTGCTCTGGTCATTTTTTCATCTTCTTGAACAACTAAGAATGTAAAGTGAAAATTTGTTTAAGAATTTTTTTTTTGTCTAAAACAAAAATTCTGCTTAATATACAAATTTCATCAATTTAGTAAAATTTCTGGGAAACTTCGGTATATCTAGATAAAAAAAAAATTCTTAAAGTTATGATTGAAAACATGTTTTTGTAATATTTTTATTTTTTTAAATTATTTGTAGAAAAGTCTTATTTAAAAGTATGATTTTAGTTTACTTTAATTTTTATTTTTTTAATTATTAATTACGAAGTTGTGTTTTTAAATATGATTTTAATTTGTTTTATATATTTTTTTTATCATGATTAAAAAATGAGTTTATTTTTGAATTTCTACTTATTTTAGGAAAAAAGATAAAATAAAATAAACTCATGCTTTAGGCACGATCTAGAAAAGTAAAAGCAACTAAATTGTATTTGAAAGCATCATTTCGCTACAAATAATTAAAAAAATAAAAAATAAAGCAAACTTGTACTTTCAAACATGATTTCAACAAAAATAATAATAAAAAAACTAAAATTGTGCTTCCTACAAAGTACTTCAAAGCATAATTTTAAGGAGAACTTTCGCCCAAAACCAATGTTGAGTATTGAGAAGCATGATTTCTTTATTTCAAAGTCATGCTTGCAAGTGGGATTCATCTATTCTTATAAAATTTTTAAAACTTACCCATCTCAATAATTTATAATATAAATTACACCCATTTAGTAAATTTTCCAATCATACCGATTTTTTTTTTTTAAATTTGTTACGTATAAGATTTTTTTGAAATGATTTTTTGAATTTTAATTCATTCTTATAATCTCCTGCTCTCATTTGTTAATTGATTTTTCCATCATTTTAAATAAAATATACGAATATTTTATCTAATAATTCAGTTTATTATCTTTATTATTAAAGAATCCACGTTAGTTAAAGATGAGATCAAATTATTATATAAATGAGTATAAATTTTTATTGACAAATGATATTATAAGATTAATTTAAAGTTAAATTTTTATTAAAATAAACAAATCCTAACAAGTATTATCTCAAACAATATAAGTATTATCTCAAACAATGATTATTCATAAATGATAATATCATAAGTAATAACTACAATTGTCCATAAAACAAAATATTAACTACAATCATTATACATAAAATTATAACTATTTTCAAGATGTGTCAGTTAATGATCTATGAAACTGGTTTTATATTTATTGAGTGTAATGCTTCTTTTATCACACTTCTGGTTTTATATTTAGGGAGTGTAATACTTCTTTTATCACACTTATTCCTACGTGCAATAATTCCTCCATGTTAGGTGACTTTAGACCAATCTTCTTGGTGGAGTGTGTTTATAAGGTTCTTGCTAAAGTTTTAGCAAATAGACTCAAACGAGTGCTAGAAAAGGTTAATAGAAACCAAACAATGTTTCTTAGTTATAGGGGACTGATGATAGTGTATAATTGCCAATGAGACGGTTGATTATATTAGAAAGGAAAGATTGAACGGGTGATTGTTAAGGCAGATTTTGAGTAAACCTATGATTCAGTGGAGGAGTGGGATTTTCTTAAGTATATGATGAAGAGGTTAAGGTTCAATAGCAGATGGATAAAGTGGATTAACACCTATCTAAAATCGGCCACTATGTCAGTTTTAGTTAATGGCAGTCCTACTAAATTTTCTTAAGTATATGATGAAGAGGTTAAGGTTCAATAGCAGGTGGATAAAGTGGATTAACACCTATCTAAAATCGGCCACTATGTCAGTTTTAGTTAATGGCAGTCCTACTAAGAAATTTAGGCCAACGAGAGGGCCTAGATAGGGAAATCCTCTAGCTCCGTTTTTATTCCATATTGTGGCAAAAGGATTGGCAAGTTTGGTCAGGGAAGCCTCTAGGATTGGGATCTTAGAAGGGGTATCTGTAGGAAAAAAGGAAGTGGAGGTAAAGCTTATTCAATTTGCAGATGATACGATCTTTTTTTGTTAACCTAAATATAAGTGTATGGTTGCTATTAAGGCTATTTTGTGCAGTTTTAAAATTGTGTCAGGGTTGAAGGTGAATTTTCATAACAGCCAAGTAGGAGTTGTTGGGGTTTTGAAAATGAATTTGAATATCTTTTCAAATTGTTTGAATTGTGGTAAAATGGATCTCCCATTCAAGTATCTGGGGATTAGAATTAGAGAGAACCCAAGAAAGATTGAGGTCTGGGATCCTATCATTCATAAGATACAATCTAGGCTCTCTTTGTGGAAGGGTAAATTGTTGTCTATGGCGGGAAGGCTTTGTTTGATCAAGTCTGTTATTAGTGCCTTACCATTATTTTACTTTTCGTTATTTAAGGCTTCAAAACAAGTGTGTAAGGCTATTAGGTCAGTCCAACTTAACTTTTTGTGGGGTTGGGGTTCAGAGAAAATCCCTTGGGTTTCTTGGGATAAAGTTTGTTTGCCAGTAGAACAGGGTGACTTGGGAGATATTTAAGCTTTCAATTATGCCCTTGTGGCTAAGTGGAAATGGAGGCTGGTTAGGGAAGATAAACGAGTTTGAAAAGACATTATCATTTATAGATACGGGCGTTGGAGGGATATGAAAAATTCATTGGTGTGTAAAAAGAATTTGTATTGGTGGAATGATCGAGACTCCATTTGTGATGTTAATAGAGAGGCCAATTGGTTTGATAGAAGAATTAGGTGGAAGTGTGGAAATGGAAGCAAGATTAGATTTTGGGAAGACTGATGGGCAGGAGATGGTTCATTAGCGAATAAATTCCACAGATTCTATTCAATGTCAAGTGCAAAAGACAAGGTGATCAAGGATTTAGGTGTATGGACTAGGATTGGTCCTTTGGATGAATTCATTTGGCATATCCCGTGGAGAAGACAACTATTTGAATAAGAGAAATGTCTAGAACTGCAATTAGTGGAGACTGTTTTGTCTAGTAAGTGAAATAAGAACATTTTTTATGTGTGTTGTTAGTAAGGGGAGAAGGAAGTCAGATACACTGTTCAATTAGGATATAGAGCTTTGAGGGAGGACCATCATGGTTAACATAGGGAGTGTCTCAGATAATTGGGACTTGAAGGTGTCAGGGACAACTAAGATCTTTGGATGAAGGGCCTTATTAGATAGGCTCCCATCTAGAGCCAATCATGAGAGGAGAGGTGTGGGGGTGGATCAAATCTCTGTCCGTTGTGCACTATGAAGGGTGAAACCATCATGGTCAACATAGGGAGTGTCTCAAATATTTGGGACTCGAAGGTGCCAGGGACAACTAAGATCTTTGGATGGAGGGCCTTATTAGATAGGCTCCCATCTAGAGCCAATCATGAGAAGAGAGGTGTGGGGGTGGGGTCAAATCTCTGTCCGTTATGCACTAAGGAGGTTAAAACTATTCAACATTTGTTAATTACTTGTGAGGTGGCACAACAATTGTGGCTAAAGTGTGATAAATGGTTAGGGATTTCTTCAGTGAGAAGCATTGAAGTTGATAGTCATTTTTGTGAGTTTTCCTTAAGTTTTTCAGTGTTAAAGCCAATAAAGTGTGAAAAGGAATGTGGTTGGCACTAGCAAAGGAAATCTAGAACTATAGAAATAGGTTGATCTTTAATAATGGGAAGGTTGACGAGATAGAAATCTTTTTACTATCACAAATGAATGCTTGGACCCAGGCTAAGTTTAGTGAATTAGAGTGCAAGGATCGCTTTCGAAATTGTTCATGAACCCATGAGTTATTAAAACAGATTGAGTAGGACGTTGGTTGTGATAGTACTTACGTTTGGGTTGTATGAAAGGATCATAGATGGTTAGTAAACTATGGGTAGGAAGGATATTGGTGTTTTTATTTGTGCAGGTTATCTGGTGCGTAATAGAATACCCAACAAGAGATTTTTGTTTGGAGAAGGAGCAGATTACATCTTCAGGAATTTGCAGGGTCATCTGCTTGGAGGGAGTGAAAGATTAACGTGTATTTGGAAGGTCGAAAGAATTTAGATGCTTTAGGAGCATCTAACTGTTTTAGCACTCTTATTTTTTTCTACTTGTATCTATATAATTTGTGGAGTTTTCGTGTTGTAGTGCGTTTTTAGCAATGGTGGATAGAATCTTGTTGTATGTCAAATACATTGCATGCACTTAGATTTTTTACTCTGGATAGATATTTATTTATATAGGATTTGGATCTAAAGTAAAAATATTGTTTTTATATTATATTTTTTATTAAGATTGAAACATCCTTAAATGCTCCTATTAATTTTATTTTTCACTTTTAAGGAAAATATTAAGTTTAAGTTCAATTATTGCATCAAGCTACACAATATAAAAAGGTTGTTGATATTGTTCAAAGCTCTGTGATCTTACTCCAATATAGATTTTTGAACATTTTATTCTAAATTGATTAATAAATTATTGTAAATGTCACCGATATAAAAAAAATGAGGTAATTTCAACATTGGTTAATAATGAATGTATTCCTAGTGTAACTCATAGAATATTGTGTGTTATTTTTTTTTAATACAAGTTCTTGAAATTTTTCAGCAGGTAGAGAATCACGTTGAGAAACATGATATCCAAATACGTAAAAATGATAAAAGCAATGTCTCAATATATACAATAATAATAACAAGAAACAAAGTCTCCAAATCTGCAATAAAAAAATCAAACTCTCTGGATTTGAAAAATAACACATGAAAGCGGTTCGAAACTCAACCTATAAAACATAAAAAACGAGGATTATTTAATAGAGTAAAAACTTGAATCGAAATACATGGATCAAATTCAAGTAAATTTAAAACAAGGATGAACATGTGAGATTAAGACAAGATTATCTTCAAAGAAATTTTTTAATAGATATTAATCATTAGTTTTAAATAATATAATTTTCTCAAGGAACTTGCACACTATCTATCAACTTCACACAAATCATTGACTAAATTCTAATTTTTATTCTCTCTCAAGATTGGATCCATGCATGCTTTTAATATTTGTATTTTTCAGTAATTTAAAATTTTTTAATCTCAGAAAATAAAAAATAAAAAAACTCCAACCCACAATTTTGTATACATTTATTTATTTAATTTTTACCTTCTAATAAGTTAAATTATTTTTACAGTTCCTTCACAGTATTTGGTTTGACCAAAATTTAAATATATATGTAGTAAGTCTAAATTTGGAAAATTTGATCTAAAATAATTACTAATTTACTAACATGTAAAGACTAAAATTGCAAAAATAAAGTACCACAATCACGGATCAAAAATGAAAAGATCCCAAAATTCAATTCAATACTTTTTTGTGGCTGTTTGGTTGGAGTATCTTAGTATTTGGCCTCAACTTAATTATGGGGGGACCTAAAACAATAATATATGGGGTGTCAAATCTCAGAGCTTTCTTTCTAATTTCGGAGGAACCAAACTTCTTTCTCCAATATTTAAATACATCAATCTACTCTTTCATTCAATGTAAAAACGTGTCCTATGATTTGTTTAGATCAAGAAGAAAGAAAATAAACAAATATACATACATATAT
>Ga0209700_105469_pt1 | contig 21402 bp, 11 predicted proteins | sample SiratroredBW_FD_187528 | JGI IMG/M metagenome (GOLD analysis project Ga0209700, IMG submission 187528) | Root nodule microbial communities of legume samples collected from California, USA - Siratro red BW (SPAdes) (version 2) | ecosystem: Host-associated > Plants > Roots > Nodule | place: USA... | reverse complement strand
TTGTTGGAGCTTATTAATGATTAACAAATGCACATCATGCTAAGTTGAATCATACTTGCCTCAACCACATTCCTAAGTTCTAGACCAAGCTTCAAATCTTCATGAATCTTCATGCATTCCACATATGATCATAGGTCTTGAACTTCTTCACACATGGTTGGCTTCATCAAATACAATTAGTTATCCACTGGTGCTAACAATTGTTCTTCTTTTCAGGTGTTTTGTCTTTGGTTGCAATGCTTGGACACTCAACTTTCATATGTCCCTGTTTTCCACAGCCAAAGCACACAAATTTAGTTGAACTCGAATCAGATTTATTTTTACCTCTTTTACCTTGCTGATTCTTCAATCTATTCTTCATCTTTATGAATTTCTGAAACTTTTTTGTCAATAGATTGAGGTTCTCAGATTCACTACAGTCTTCTGAACTTTCATCAGTTGATTCTTGAACAACAGTTCTAGTCTTGAGTTCCAGGCTCTTGGTCTTTTTCTCCACTGTTTCCATTTCTTTCAACCTGATCATCTCCAGTTCATGTTCGCTCAATTTGCCAAACAGCGCTGCAGTTGTAAGTGTTGTCAAGTCTCTAGTTTCTGAAATTGTTGTGACTTTAGGCTACCAGCTCCTGTCTAAGCACTTCAGAATTTTGATATTAAACTCCTCTTTATCAAACTGCTTGCCCAGTCCAATTAGATGATTGACAATGTGTGTAAATCTTTTCTGGATATCAACAATGGTCTCTCCCTGCTACATTCTGAACAGCTCGTATTCCTAGATCAATGCATGTTTGCATGCTCTCTTCACATCAGTGGTTCCTTCATGTGTGACTTCTAGAATGTCCCACATTTCTTTGGCTGAACTGCATTGATATACTCTAAAGAACTCATCCAGATTTACTGCAGAAGTTATAATATTTTTAGCTACACAATCATACTGTATTTTCTTGTTCTCAAGATCAGTTAACTCATCAAAGCACTTAGCAGTAAACACACCATCAACAACATGCATAGGAATGAATGGACCATTTACTATCGCATTCAAGATGCCACGGTCAATAGATTCAATGAAGTTTTTCATTCTCACTTTCCAGAATTGATAGTTTACCCCAGAAAACATAGGTGGTCTATTAATAGATGCACCTTCAGCAAAAGGTAACTTGTTCTCGGCCATGGATCGAAATTTTAACTAGGATTCAAGATCCTAGCTCTGATGCCAATTGTAAAATAAGGTTTAGACCGAGTTCAAGAGGGGGGTGAATTGAACTTTCAAAATCTTTTCGCAAATCTGATTTGTTCTTGAAATAGAGAATGAAAATTCTTAATTCAATCAATCAACTCGTGTAATTCTGGATTGTCCAGTAAACAATCAATTGTGCACAGCGGAAATAGTTAAAGATAAACCCAGAAAACAGTTTACAGTATAGAAATGTGTTAATCCAGATTCAAGATGATTAAACACAATCCAGTAGATTAGAAATAACCCAGAAACACAATTGATTCATATATATGAAAACAGATGTTCAGAATATAATTAACAATATGATCAGATTTTAATCTAGTCAATTTAAATGATAACAACAGTTGAATAAAAGAAATCAAGAAGAGTAGGGAGAAAAGTAAGAACACTGAATTTTTATACTGGTTCACCCTTCCTCAAGGGCTACGTCCAGTCCTTTGCAAACTAGCAAAGATTTCCACTAAAAAGATCACAAGATCAGTTTACAACCCTTGCTCCTAGCAAGTTACAAACTGCTCCCAGCAGTAAACCCACACCTCACTGAACCCTCAGCTAGTGTGTAACCAGTGCAGAAACCCACTGCACCACAACACTTACAGTCCGCAAGCAACACTGCTCCCCGCAGCACTCACCCTTTACTGAACCCCTCAGCAGATGTGAGACCAGTGCAGAAACCCACTGCACCAACTCAATTACAAACCCAATAATTGAAAATAACAAACAGATTACAGAACAACAAGATCAGAGATAATCACACAATACTTCTACACAGAACAGATTACAAAGAATGAAGATAAGGTGTAGAAGACTTAGTTTGGTCCAGAACCAAAGTTGCAAGAACCTCACTCAAGGATGCTTAACGATTCACATTCTTGGAGGTTTCTTGATTTGAAAAGCTTTGCCAAAGAATGATCGCATAAAAGGGGTGCTATATCTCACTTAGAAAGTCTCAAAGAATGTTTTTTGAAAATCTTAGATCTCTGAAAATGATAGTGCCAATTTCTTTAAATACCCAAATTAGTTTTAAAAACAGCTTAGCTATCACAGTTCAATTAGTTGAACAAACCATTCAATCGATTGAATTGACTGTTAGTTGACCCAGTCAAAGATTCCAGTAGTAACAGAAATAACTGTCACATTCAATTGATTATTTTAGAAATTCAATTGATTGAAAAACCTTTTCCAGCAAAAATCAGTTTGGGCTATTTTTCTTAAAATCAGTTTTAATAAAAATATTTGTGAATCTCTTAGCACCTCAGGAATGATGAACCATGCCACTAATGATTAAGGACTAAGCCAATCACCAACACACAAACTTAACTAAGGACCAAGACCGAATCACCCAACCATCTTCATGTTGGCACAAAGTCTTCACTTGAACAATTCTGGTCCAGGTTGGTTCCAACAGATTCTTCATGAGGCAGTCTTCATCAGCTCACATGCTAGGCATTGACCTAACATAGTCCAGATTCAATTCATCAGAAACTTTAGCAAGCTATGGTCTTTCTTGACTTCATCAAATCACATGCTTAGCCTTGGTGCTAACACAAGGGAAACACGTTTCCATAACCGAGAAATTAATTACAACAAACAACGCATATCAATATTCTATATACTTATAGAAAAAAAAGTTGTTCAATATTTAACCAATGGGACAGTGGTCATGTGCCGACCACCAGCACTGCACGTACAAAGTGTTTAATCCTATCTATTTATGTGTTTAACTAAACATAACTTTATGACCACCCATCACAGGCAGCAATTTTGTGCCCCCTGACCTCTATACCTCAAATGCTTACATATTTTCGACTGTTGGATTGAGCACAAGTGTGCCTTGTTGAAAAATATGATGGCCAGAGTTCAAGAGGTAGGGTGAATTGGACTATTAATTCTTTTAAAAACTTAGAAAGTATGAATGAGTATTTTTATTAAACTATGATTACAATATAGAGAATACCTAAAACAACAAGTTAAATGCGCAAACAACAAGTTAAAATGATATTAAGTATGCTGAAACAGTAAAACAACTTGTTAAACGACAAACACAACATGTTAATAGTTTTCTTGCAGTTCTGGAAAATGCAAAAAACAAGTTGAGATAAAAACAACTTGTTAAAAACCCTTTTCAATACTTAAGCTATTTTCAACTAGCAGCAAATTTATAACAAGTTAAATAAGATTTCAACCAGTTGAAATAACAATATTGTAAAAGTATGTACAAATCAGTGAGCAAAATACAAATTTATAAAGCAGTGGCAGTGTTCAAATATTTAAAATAGTAGTGTTGCAACCGGGATCACGACAGGGCGATCGAAAAAATAATTTTTTAACAATATTAAATAGAGATTTGGAGTCGCCACCATAGTTTATTATGGAAAACCAAAAATAAAAGCGTCTACGAACCAGATTCAAAGATTCGGGAGTCGGTTACGTGTGGGGAAGCTTCTTTTCTTGAGAAGCTTTTGATTTACTGTTTGCCTGATGTGTATTTTCTTTTAGGCTTTCGGGAACTTCTGATCATAATCCTTTCTTGATGAATTAGGAGCTTTGACATATAATTTGTTTATGAATTTCTTTTATCGATACCTTAAACTAAGATTCAAATTGTTGATGATCCTCATTAGGGGTATTTGAAAGAAATATTTTTATTTTTTGGCTCAAGGAGGGTACAAAGGATTTACAAAAGTGTTTTGGATATAGAAACATAGCCATATATCATTTTGAATCATGATTGCTTGATTTTCAAAGAGTTTAACAATGAAACAAAATTAATGACTTCTGACACGCGCATTTTTCTTTTATTTTTTTCTTTTTTTACTGTCCTATCTTTTACTTAGACTGTCTTTTTGGGTTTTCAATCTAACAGACCTTTTTTCGAATGCCCCTCAAGAATAGAGATAGGAGATTGGTCAACTAACAGAAAACTGACATTCTGCCCCAGTGTAAAAATATTCTTAGTTAATGGTAACCATTTGGAAAATCATTTCATTTGAGAATTTTGGGAATCTAGGAAATTTTGGGAAAGCTTGATAATTTTGGGAAAGACAATAGGTGACAAACACAGTGTATGCAAATGTTTCCTTAGAAAAGCCAATTTTTATCTTTATTAAACATTTCGCTTAAATGATCCCCATTTTATTATTATTCACAATCTTGTGGATTCAATGATCCATGAACAAATGACTCACCGCATTTTTCTTTTCTTTTTTTTCTTTTGAAACTTTAATTATTTTTTTAAAAACGCATTTATGAAATTTTTGACTTTTTTGTTTTTGGAAAATGCATATATGATATATGTTTGAATGAATGCATGATTTTTTTTTTTTCAAAAAATGCACTTATGAATGATTTTTGTTGAATGATTTTTTCAAAAAATGCATTATATATATAGTGCATGTTTGAAAGATTATTTTGTAAAAAAAATGCTTTTATTAATGCATTATTTTTTTTAATGCATATACGATGTATGTTTGAATGTATTTTTATGAGAAAATGCATTTATGGAATTTTAGAATTTTTCTTTTTGAAAATACATTTATGAATGAATGATTTTTGTTTGGAATACATAAATAATGTATGTCTGAATGATTTTATTTTATTTATGAGAAAATGCATTTATAAAATTTTGGACTTTTTGTTATTGAAAATGTATTTATGAATGTATGATTTTTTTTTTTTTTTGGAATGCATATATAATGTATGTCTGAATGATTTTATTTTATTTATGAGAAAATGAATTTATGAAATTTTGGACTTTTTGTTTTTGAAAATGCATTTATGAATGTATGATTTTTATTTTTTATTTTTTAATGCAGTATGTCTGAATGATTTTTTTATGAGAAAATGCATTTATGAAATTTTGGACTTTTTGTTTTTGAAAATCCATTTATGAATGCATGATTTTTTTAATGCATATATAATATATGTATAAATGATTTTTTTATGAGAAAATACATTTATGTAGACGTGATTTTTTTAATGCATATATAATGCATGAAAGAATTTTTTTTTCTGAACAAATGTATTTATGAATGCATGATTTTTTTTTTAGATTTATTTTGGTTCTTTTTTGAATATGGATGCATGCATAATTTTTTTTTTAGAATGCATATATGATGTACAAAATTCCTTAGAAATGCATGAAATTTCTCTTTTATTTTTTCTTAGAAGGTATGAATTTTTTTTAAAAAAAATGTATGAATAACTAAAATTTTTATTTGATGTCAACATTTTTTAAAACAGAAATGTATAAGTGCCATAAGAGCGCATGAGCATATGCATGAAATTTATTTGAGAATTCTTAAGAGACAAATAAATGCATGATGAAAATAAATATTTTTCATTTTTGTTTATTGAATGCATGATACATGTATGAAATGTATTTTTATAAAATGAATAATAATATAAAAATTAATTTTATATTTTTTTTTGTTTCTTTACTTGTTGAATAAGACTTTGAAAATGCAGGAATGCATGAGGCTATGAAGATGCATGGATGAATGCACTAGGTCTATTTGAAACTATTTTTTTTTTTTAGGAATGCATGTATGCTATTTACATTAGAGTAAATGAATAGTGGATGAAACTTTAGATGAGAATGAATATATGATATGTGAAACTTTAGATGAGAATAAATTTTGAGATATGTATGAATGTATGAAGTCATAGGTGAATGTATGAATGAATGAATCCCGATTTCCTTTATGACTTTTTTTTAGAATATATGAATTTGTAAATGATAATGTATGATAAATGAGTGGATATAATCTCTTCTCATATTATTTTTAATCTTGAAAAAAATGAATGTATAAATGAAACTATTTTAATTTTTTTATTTTTTTTTGCAATATCATGGGGATGCGCTGATGAATGAAATTTTATTTTTATTTTTTTTAATGTTGTATGAATGGATCCATGACCACATTTTTTTACAAAAAGACAATGTGTAATGCATATGGAAAAATGAGATTAATGTTTTTTTTAGGTATAATGTGTTTTTTTTAAATCCTAAAATCCTATAAAATATGTAATGTATGATAAGAAAAAAATGTTTAATGTTTTTATTTTTAATTCCCAAAATCATTTTTAAGAAAAAACAAATATAAACTATGCAATGCATGTGAGACAAAATGTTTAATATTTTTATATTAAAATCATTTTTTAGAAAAATAAGATATGTAATGTATGTTAGACAAAAATACTTAATATTTTTTTATTTTAGAAAATATGTAATGTATGCTAGAGAAAATATTTAATGGTTTTTTTATTATGTTTTCATTATTTTTTCTCAAAATCATTTTTTTAGAAAAAGGATGCAATGCAAAATGAGATTAATGTTACTTATTTATGTATAATGTTTTTTATTATTAAAATAAAAGAATGTGATGCATAAAATTAGGGTTTTCTTTTAAAAAAATCCAATGTTTGTTGTTTTTTTTTAAACAGAAAATATTTAATATATTTAAAAAAATGAGATTGGTACTTTATGTATAAAAAAAATCTCTCCTTTTCAACGGAAAAGTGTTAGAAAGTATACAAGTAAACTACCAGGAAAGAGAGGTGAGTCACAATTGGACTGCTTAAGTACCAAGTCTTTCCTAGCCAGAGTTGTTCTCAGCCCACTCTCACCAATTTTCTTTAAAAAAAATGAGATTGATTTTTTTTAAAAAATATATTGTATGCAATAAAAAAAAAGAGATTGATATTTTTTAATTTTTTAATGCTTGTTGGTAAGGAATGACAGTGGATAATTGAGCTGCAAAAAGTCTCCCTTAATGTCCTAATTAGGGTTTGCCCCAACGATGCTTAAGTTCTAGGCATGTAAATGTGCTCACAAAGGTGGCTTATCCTAATTACCTAATAAAGGCCACTAGAGCTATGGCCCCCTTTACCATACATCCATATCAGTTAGTAATGACAATCTTTATGGACATGAAAATAAAGGGAACAGACTCTAGCTGGAGTTTTCGCACACCTGGGTTAGGACATACATTTGCCCAGTTTTGCTACAGAACTCCTCTATTTCTAAGCTTCACAGACCCGGGTATAATGCCCCACTCATGATATGTAAAGGTGTGTGTGAAGGGAGAACAATGCATACCCAACCCCCCACCTGTAAAATAACTAGAAAATTCTCAAGCAAATATATATAGCATGTCTTCTACCCTAGGATTCAATATTGCAAGAAGCATAACACACAAATATTTACACTTATGCGCTGCAAAATTAAAATATATAGCATGCAATATATATAAAGAAAGGGAAACATAAGCATTCAGAAAACCACACAAATTTCGCCCATTTAATTAAATTGGCCTTACTCTCAAAATGTCCCTAGCAAAGTCGCCATCTGTCGCAACCGGGATCACGACAAAATGATCGAAAAAATAATTTTTTAAAAATATTAAATAGAGATTTGGAGTCGCCACCATAGTTTATTATGGAAAACCATAGAAAAACCAAAAATAAAAGTGTCTACGAACCAGATTCAAAGATTCGGGAGTCGGTTACGTGTGGGGAAGGTATTAACACCCCACAACACCGTCCTAAGACGGTACCATTAATCAAATGAATAAAAATTTTAAAAAATATCATTTTTTCTCAAATAATAACAATAATAATGAGATTAAAGACAAAACAAATATATATAAAAAAAACAAAACAAACAAGACATGCTTATAAAAATCATACCAATAAATATAATTAAGCGGATAAAAATAACAAACAAAAATAAAACAAACAAACATATATATTTTTTATTTATTTGGACCCGACAAGGTTTAACCTTGGTCCTACGTATCTCTATACATGATAAAAAATCAGGATACACGTAGTTCTATTTTGAAAACTTATTGGCTGACGTTTGATATATTCTTTTTAGCTTATGAATATTTTCTTTTATTTTTGGCAATTTATTTTATATAGTTTTTAATCATTTTTTATTTTATTATTTTTTCTTGATAATTGTTTATTTAAAGGAAACTAAGGACAAAACTATTTTTTTTATATTTAAAAATGTTTATTAAAAAACTATTTTTATTTTAATTTGAGAAAGGAACTGATTTTTATTATCTTAAAGAAATTGTTTTTATACTTAAAAAAACACATATGTTTTTAATTTTTTATTCATTATTTTCGAAGAAAAAAAATAACTATTTTTCATATAAAAAAACTTTTTCTTTTATTTTATTTTTAAATTGTCTTTATATTTTATTTTTGAAAAAATGTGTTTCTATTACCTTATTTTCGTAAAAAAATGTTTTTATATATATTATTGAAAAGACATGTTTTTATATTTATCTCATTTTTATTATTTTTGAAAGATGTTTTATCTTTATTATTTTAAGGTTGTTTTGAAACTTTTTGCCTTTTTGGTTTTGAAAATTTATATTTTTGATATTTTTTCAAGAACTATTAATTTATTAAATTTTAGAAAATATTTCGTTCGTTCCTTTAAAATTGGAAAATATTTTATACTTTATTATTATTATTATTATTATTATTATTTTTTAAATCAAAGAGACAAGGGATGAATCTCAGGATATCATAATAACAATCAAATAGAGCAACCACATGTATGTGATAAGTATATAACACAGAGTAAATAGAGCGTACCAATTGAAGATCCTCCAAAAGCACGTTCCCTCCTTTGTTGAACTCTCACCTTCAAACGATCTACGCACTAATATTTAGGACCCTTTTTAGTATAGTATCTCTAGTATTTCTCGTGTTTTTTTTTTTCGCGTGTGTATCCACTTGCTCACTATGCATATTTATACTAATTCTAGTAAGCTCACTCTTAATTCAAATTTTAAATCCCTTAATTCCTAATTATTCCCACTTAATTATAATTTGTGAATTGCCAATTGATTATTCTCTTTTAATTCAAATTCAAATCTATTAATTCTTAATTATCCCCACTTATGACACCAAATGACTTTTAAATCCCAAGGACGAACACAGACTGAAAAATGGGCAGAATTGTACCATTATTGCTGTTATGACATCATAACCTCCAATACATATAATCAAATTCGAAAATAAATGAATATCAGGAATAAATGGGGAATATTGGAGGTATTGTGGCGGAAACATTTTATTACTATTTTTTAATTCATTTTTTCTTTATTGTTTTTTCCATTTTTACATTTATTGAAAGCAACCTAAATAAACAACAATAGAAATAGATACTTAAACCTTTTTTTTATTTTAATATTATTATTATTTTGAAATATATATTTATTATCATTATTTTTGTACTTTTCAAAAAATAAAACAAATCATCTAATTAATATTTTAGAACATTAACCAAATGGAGCCTGTAAAATAAAAAGGATGAGCATAACAATTCAAAAAGAAAATGCACCAATTATTAGACAATCAACATTTAATTGAAAATCATCAACATTTAATCACTATTAAGCAGAATCGTTTGCAATTAATCAGAATAATAATCAAATCAACTATTCAAATTTCTAGTCTTTCTAAAATTTTTAAATTTATTTTCAATTAATTTTCGTATCATTAATGGACATCAGAAAAGGCAAGCAAAAAGAGAGAGAATGTGACATGACAACACTTTAATGACAATTTTATTTTTATTATTATTATTTCTTTAACAAATTTTTAATAGACTGATTTTCTTTACTTTTTTCCTTTTTTACGAATTTTATTTTAACTTTATTCATAAAATAGAATGGAACCAAAACTCTTTTTTTTATTTAAATAATAACACACGTTTTATTTTAATTTTATATTGTTTTATATTTTGGAATAATTTTATTTGCCCAGACGAAATTGAGTGTTGACAAATAGTAGTGGACAGAATGTTTGTAAACAACTCAAATATGATTCAATTACAAGTATGATGATTTGCTGAAATTAATAAGCAAAACTCTTTAAATTTGAAGCTTTGAATATCAAGAAGAACCACTAATTAATAGACACACAAGCCAAGAGACTAGATAAATATGCAGAGTAGAAAATCTAATACTGTACCAACAGTGTTAAAAATCAGATAAACTAAAATAGTAATGGTAATGTAATGCCCAACAAGGAAATATTAAAAGCAAATGATGTAGTTAAGTACCCAAGAAGTTAACAAGAGTACAAAACTACTACCAAAACAGATTATGCAGTAGTGAATACCACAGAACCACAATTTATTAAATTTCAGTTTAAAGATTAATCAAAATAGTAGAAACCTTTAACAAAACAGTTTCAAAAATTTAAGAAATAGAACACTAGTTTAGCAAGTGTGTTATAAAACTAAAACAACTCTAAATTATCCAACAAAGCAATATAAAACTATCAAGGAAACAATACACGTATACAGCAGATTAAATCGAGTCAAAAGGTTTAGGGAAAGTGAGTCAAGAAACCAAGATAAAATTGTTGTAGTGAGAAACCAGTATTCAACATGCTGAAAACAGATTTTAACAGATTAAAACCGCTCCTAGAGAGAAATGTATGAATATGTCTAGACGAACAACAGGTTGTTCTTGTTTTTAACAGGTTGTTCACATCAGTAAAGTTACAAATGATCAAGAACAATTCGCAAATGTAAAGAGAGAGGGAAAGAGAATATCACACACATAATTTTATCTTGGTTCACTCTTCCACAAGAGCTACGTCCAGTCCTTTGCACAACAATGCAAAGATTTTCATTAAATCGTACAAGTTTACATGTACAAACATATTAAAGACCCAATCTTGAACCCTGCAAGATTGTCTCTACCCCTTATGCGACACCCCACCATACAAGATGCACAACCCTAGTGCAATATGCAGAACCCTACTGCTGTGTTTGATGCAAACAATACACCTAAAACAAAATCTTACAAGATTACACAACACACAATGCTTGAAAACCCTATTCAAGCACTATACAACCAAGAATTGATGTAAAAACAAATTACAATTACAAGAATCAATTATGTAGCAACTAAAATAGTATAAAACTCATAAGAGAGTCACTTATCTCTTCATAATGACAGCTGCTACGAAAAAGCCAATCAAATGGATGTTGTGCTCTCTTCAAAAGTGAGAATCCATGATGATTTTTGTTAAACTCTGAACAATCATTCTCACAAAAAGGTTTTCTCTCCAAGAAACTATCAAGTAAATCTTTATAATGTATTTGAAATATTTTTATTCAAAGAGTTATTTGAAAAACACGTGCTACAGTGCTATTTAAATCGCACCAATCAAAACTGTTGAGCAAAAGAACAAGTTGTTTTTACTTTGCAGCACTTATATTTTAAAAACCGTTTTAATAGTGTACTTTTTACTTGATTTAGAAGAACAACAATGCAAGCAAATGATTAAGTGACACATACAAATGCATGAGAGAACTAAACCAAGTTAAAACTACCCCAACCTAAGAATCTAAGGTCTTCCTTCATCCAAGCCAAGTCTTCAAGCAATTTCTTCATCAAATCTCTAATCAAGAGGCTTCTCCATTAGCTCTAACATGCCTTGGTTCACCATGAACCACCTAACAATGCCATAAGATAAGGGACAGTCGTGGTGCACCATTATCAGCACTGCACATACAAAGTGTTTAACCCTGTCTACTTAAGTGTTTAAATAAGAACAACTTTCCGACCACTCATCACAGGCAGCAATTTTGTGCCCCCTGACGTCCATACCTCAAATCCTTACATGTTTTCAACTGTTGGATTGAGCACAGGTGTGCCTTGTTCACCACAAACCACCTAACAATGCCATAAGACATGGGACAGTCGTGTCGCGCCATTACCAGCACTGCACATACAAAGTGATTAACCCTGTCTACTTAACTGTTTAACTATGCACAACTTTCTGACCACCCATCACAACCAACAATTTTGTGCCCCCTGACCTCCATACCTCAAATCCTTACATGTTTTCATCTATTAGATTGAGAACAATTGTGCCTTGGTTCACCACGAACAACCTAACAATGTCATAAGCCAAGGGATAGTCGTGTTGTGTCATTACCAGCACTGCACATACAAAGTGTTTAACCCTGCTACTTAAGTGTTTAACTAAGCACAACTTTCTGACCACCTATCACAGGCAGCAATTTTGTGCCCCCTGACCTCCATACCTCAAATCCTTACATGTTTTCAACTGTTGGATTGAACACAAGTGTGCCTTGGTTCACCATGAACCACCTACCAATGCCATAACCCAAGGGACAGTGGTGTTGCGCCATGACCACTTTTGCATATACAAATTGTTTAACCCTATATACTTAAGTGTTTAACTGAACACAACTTTCTGACCACCCATCATAGACAGCAATTTTGTGCCCCCCGACCTACATACCTGAAATGATTAAATTTTGCACCTTGTCATTCAATACAAGTGTGTCTTGCTTCACGATGGACATAGGTCCTATGCCATCACAACCACTCCAGATAAAAGTGTTTAACCCTATCTATTTCTGTACACACAATAAACAAAATTTACTCAACATCTAAAACTGTGAACAACTCACACATGTCGCACCATGAAAGTTTAAATTCCATTTATGTCTTGTTAAATGGTTAATTTCAACTCTATGTGTACATTTAGTTGAAGTGATGAAGTCGTCACAAAAAAAAAAAAATCGTCCTACTAAATATGATCATTTCTCACACCAATCATGTCAAATGTGTACAACAAAATATTAACACCACAATTTAGTAACAATTTCTCCACCATTTTTAATTTCATTTAAAATATGAATTCATTAATTGTAAACAATATTTGTAAAAAGGGTTCAAATTTGAATATTGTACAACAACTTTAAATTACAATTTACAAATGTAACTTCATAAAGGTCTATAAAATATACAAATATCATCATAAATCGACTACAATGAGCGACCCCAAGGTCATATAAGCTAAAAATTCTCCAACACTCTTTGTCGACGAAGATTGTCATCATGAAGGACCCATTTACAAACAATATCTTGTCGATATATTTGAAGTTCTTTCTGCAAAAATAAACAAAACCAAATTTACATCAACTCAAAATATTAAAAACTGAACTCTAAACAAACAATACATGTAAACTTAAAAAAATTACAAACTAACCGAGGTCAAGTTAGGCATGCTTTTCCCATCAAACCGAGGCACACCGTCCCAAACTTTCATATATTTCATCACTATCAACCCGCAATCATATCTGGAGATCGTCATCAATTAGACAATAGTAAAACACATATTTTCCTATATTTAACAAAGATGAATACTCACAAGTTTGGTTGACGAGGGACATCCTCATCGGCGACTTTAATGGGAGGACCTAGACGACCTTCCTCTAGCAAGCACAATAGATGGTGAAGTCGACTTGCCTGCAAACACGAAATTGACTCATAAAACGTATACATACAATAAAAATTTAATAACATCTACAATTACCACTGCATTGTTGAGTGCCACACACTATCCATCATGGTCACCAATAGAGTCTTTCACAAATAGCTCTCTAACCCGACACTTCAACACATAGCACCACCAATGGTCATTATGAAGTGCGGGAAGGAATGCCTACAATCTAAACAACATTAACACATTATCATAAAGATTAAGTAAAGTAAACTTCTTTTAAATATTATGTGATAGGAAATTACAAATTCACAAAATAAAATGAGGTCCAATTCCAATAAATCATGAGGTAAACATAATTTATAATCATGATGCGTCTATGCTTGACATTTCAACTTGTCCGTAATAATATCTTGAATGGTGTGGGTCTACAAATCATTAAAATTATATTACTTCCAAAAATATAGCTCATAAACATCAAATAATATCACATACCACTAAAAAAGGACTGAAGAACACTCTATTGACAGTTCCAAGGACATTCAACTGGTCAACCATCATGATTGTTGATGCAAACAACATAACCTACACAAGTTCAACAATTAATTTTAAACAACTAACCACATCAAAATAATTGTAATACATTCAATTCACCATGTTGTCCGCTTTAGCCCTTGGTTTAAGCGAGCGCATGTTAGCGGTAGTTAGCATTTGTCTACCAAGATTAACTACAACCCTATGTAAAGAACAACAACTTCACTTAAGCATATGTTTCTTATAAAATTGAAAAACTAAAAAAAAATATTTACAAACAAGTGCCAAAGTACCTGACTGAGTCGTTCCGACAGCCTCTGGAGTTAACCACCTTATACAACTTCCCAAATCAACACTGGTAAATCGTATATTATAGTGAACATACGAACGACGGAGGGGAGGGGGGAGTTGGTGATGGAGTCCAGCAAGATGGTCCCACGTCAGCCACATTTCCTCCCTCTTGTACATTGTATTCAAGATACCATCGATGTTGGAGTCCAAAAAATGGTCCCTCTTGACCCATCCAAAAATATGGCCCCTCCTCCCCCATCCTGGGCTCCTCCTGAACCATAGTAGGTCCCTTATCACCCATACTGGGTCCCACCTCACTCATATTGGGTCCTGTCTCATCCATACGGGATCTCTCCCTCCAGTAATTCAACATCTGCTCTCTCAACAGACACATTTCTTCTTGAATAAAGCCATGCGTGCATAATTCATATCAATTTTTTCTCTGCATTGAACATGTTGTACCATCAGCCTATCCCAATCGTGTGAGCATGGAATGTTTCCAACCTCACTTTGTGGTGACCCTCCACCATGCACAGACTGAAGTGCTTCCTACACTATCTCCAAACCCCCTCTTCTTCCGTAACCTCCCACTCCCAAGCAATCTACAATGTCCAATACAATTTTGTCAGCTAACCAAACAATTTCATTTCAAAATTAACAATAAAATCGAATACACACCTCGTTGTATAAAAATGCAGCTTCAATTCTTGAAGACCTAATCGTCAAAGAAGGTCATTCGAGAAATCGTGGAAATAAATTAAGCATACCCATCTCCACATGTTAAACAACCCAGAACTATTGAAAACAAACACAGTACATCAATATTATAATTTCTTGAACAAATATAAACTCCAATGATGTTACCAACGAATACGAAACCCAAATTTTTCACTAACCTTCAACACCGGCACACATCCGCACAGGTATAGCCCGTGCACATTCCTTTGCTAGAGAACATTGTAAGAACATCTATCTAAACTACTAATTAACACTAAAAGGACCGCCCCACCCTAATTATATATATGGAGGTCCTCCAAACTATCTAACAAATGAAAGGGATGTGTACAAACAGTCCTAGAAGTTCTAGGAAAATAAAATACAACAAAAGCAAGCAGTATATAAAGCTTACAAAAGTCATCTACATACTTTTTACGATTTACTTTTCATCATTCAATTTGTCCACAATACCACCAACGGTAATATCGTTCCAGAAACGACAGGACCACACCAATGGTCATTCCTGAAGCATCAGTTTCCATGGCAAATGATAGAGATAAATTGGGTAAAAGCAAGACTAGACCTGTAGTCAAGGTGTATTTTAACTTTGTAAAGGTCTCTTAAGCCTTTGTATCCCATGTACATGTTGATAATCTTAGTAAATCTGTGAGTGGCAAGGCAAGAGTGACATATCCGCGAACGAACTTTCGATAAAATCTTGTGCTCCCCAAAAAGCTTGTAGGGTGGTAAGGGATGTCAAACTTGGCCATGTAATAATGACTTCTATCTTATTAAGATCAGGGGAAATTGTGCCAGCCTAAATAATATGGCCCAAGTAAGTAACCTTAGTAGCTACAAAAGCACATTTAGATTCTTTAACAAAGAATTTGTGGGTTTCTAGCAATTGTAGAATGGTGGTCAGGTGGTGGACGTGTTCTAACATAGACTGACGGTAGATTAGTATGTCATGAAAGAAAACTAGGACAAATCTATGTAAATGTGGTCTTAGCAAATCATTCATGGCTGCTTCAAATGTAGATGGGGCATTAGAAAGTCCAAATGGTATAACTAGAAACTCATAGTGCCCACCAAAAGTTTTAAACGCCGTTTTATGACAATCTTCCAAGTCTACCCTTATTTGGTGGTACCCAAATCTTAAATCCAACTTTGCAAACACTGTAGCTATAGTTAGCTCATCCAAAAGTTCACCAACGGTTGGGATAAGAAATCTATCTTTGATTGTGAAGCATTTACGGCTTGATAGTCGACACAAAAATGCCATTTTCCATCCTTTTTCTTTATCAGGTGAGGAGAAAGGGCTGGTACTAGGACGTATGATGCCTTCATTTATCATATCATGATTAAGTGAGGTCATAATGGTTTTGTGAGCATGGGGATAGTGTTAGGGTTTTATATTAACTAAGGAAGATTGTGGAATGAGAGGAATATGGTAATTATGTGGTTGATTAGGTGGTAGTCCATGAGAGAGGGAAAAAATTGAATTGTATGTTTAAAGGAGTGTTGAAATATGGGGATGGTGATATTGGGTGGTAGAGGAAGTAGAGGAAGGGATATGTTGAAAAGTGAGAAGGTGAAGAGAAGCAATGGAATCAATGTGTAAAAGGTGGCAAAGATGAGTGTTAGAGAAATGGTTGGGTGAAAGTTTAGTTATACCGTGTAACATGATAGGGAAACCATTGTGGGTAAATGACAATTGAGGGGTAGAAAAGTCAGCCTGCAAAGGGCTAAGAGAGTGTAATGAATCCATAATTAGAACAGAATCTGCTCCTTCAATAGGAAAGAGGTAAAAAAGAATAGTGAATGACTGCTTTTAGATAGAAATGAGAACATCAGGATAAATGAAAGAGCATTGGATTTGTTCTCCATTACCAACATGACTGAAAAATGTTTAATAGGGATAACACAAAGTTGGAGATGAAGGGCAAGTTGGGGTTGTAATATGTTATGTCAAATGTCAGTGTCTATTAATTTGTAATTTAATTATTCCATTCACTATAACTATTAGATCAAAGTACAATAATGTCAAATTTCCAAATTTCAACGACCCATATAGTAAAGTTACAACCAACGTGTTTCAGATTTTCAAGTTATGTTTTCTTAAAAATAATCCAAATCTATTATGAATCATAAAACTTACAAAATAATTCACAACACATACCTATCAAACCATTATTTTTAAAAAATTTCTGAGTAATGCATTCATCATTTTTACACGTAATTGTCATGTTCAAATTTCAAGAGACACTAAAACAATCTCAAAAAGTCACTAATTCACAATATAAAAAATAATGTAGCTTCTCTTGCCTTTTTCCTATATTATTCAATTAAGTTATTTTCAAGAAGCCTAATTCACATGCATCCAAAAACCATGCATACAAAACATAAAACAAAAAAAGAAACTAAAAGATTTGAGGGAACAAAAACTATTACTAAAAAGAAAAATTATGAATGGTCTAATTGTCTTATTTTTTACTGTCTACATAGAAGTGTCGCCTAGTCTTAAAAAATATGAGAGACTATTCTAGAAAATAAGAGAGAGTGTAGAAAAAGAGAAAGCTAGAGAGAGTTAATAAAGAAAAAATGAAGAAAAAAAGATAGAAGAAAAAATTGAAATTGATTTGCGCACATCCAACCCTACCAATCCCTCCATGGCAAAAACATCCTGCACCCCATCAATAGTGAGCACCCTATCAAAGTTTTTCAATTTCCAAAGTTACCCTCATCTTCTATATTTGAAAAGTAGAAGGTGCAGAGCCAGGTTTTCAGTAGTGGCGGATTTAGGGTTGCATTGCAGCGTTTGTAGTGGCCACTTTGCTCTGGTGAGGCATAGTTGAAGTGCTAGTGACATTGCCTAGACAACGTAGTAGTGTAGATAAGTGGTTTACTGATTTTTTTCTTGGGTTTTGCAAATATGGAGAGTGAGTAATTTTGGAAATCGGGTTTCAGAAAGAGGTTACGAATTGTAATTACGGAATAGAAATGGGGTATGGAATGAGTTATAGAAAGAGGATTCCAGAATACAAAATTTATATTATGGAAAGGTCATTCCAGAATAGTCATTCCGTAATTCTCTTCCGGAATTCCCTTTCCGGAATGCTCTTTCCGGAATTGTGTTACGGATTGCACATTTCGTAGTTAAAATTTTCCTACCCACTCAAATGCACTTATGAAATCCCTTTTCCATCATTTTTCCAAAACGGACTTTTTGGAATGCACAAAAAAAAACTTACCTTAAGCGTGTCATTGACGGAACCATGCCAACATTTTACAACTCACCACCACCCTCTGATTCACCTGCAATTATCCTCTAAACAGATCCACACCCAACCTTCCACACCAAATCCCAAAACCAAAAGAATCTCACCTCTCACAAATATTCACACCATAGAGAAAATGCACAAATCAAATGCAAAAAGAAAATGCCAAACAACAAACTTCATCATCACCCAAGCACGACTGTCGACGTTCACTACATGTCACCGCCCCACGCTTAACCACCGTCTTCCAGAACAACAATGGCAGATCCTCTTACGATTTCAAAGACAGAAGGGTAAGTTTGTCTTTTCAGAGTCGTGATGGGGTGCTGGATGTTTTTTCCTCCCTCCATTACCTTTTGTTAAAAAAAGACCTCTTCATACATTACAACTACCAACCCAAATAGAGCTCCTCAACCAACATTAATCAAAGTTGCTTCTACCTCTCAATAAGAAGCTTTTCCGTAGTCACTCTACCAAAAGGTACATTTGAACCCACTTCTACTAAAGTTTCCCTTCCAACCAAAAAAATAAATCACCTTCTTTCTAAACAAAACCCTCTTAATTAATACAACCAACATTGTTTGCAGCTACTCCTACCTATCAATCAAACACTTTTCCTTTAGTCACGCACAAAAAGGTACATTTGAACTCGCTTCTACTAAATTTTCCCTTCCATCCCAAAAGAATAGCTACCTTATACTTAAACGTAACTCTCTTAATCAACACAACAACATGAACCAATTACCAATTTGTTTCATCATTCACTTTGTAACAATGATATCACCCTTCTACCCTTTTACCTGTGTTGATGTGAAAAGGGGAAAATTGTCATAGTTTTGTATAATTTTTTTTTACTTCTGCATATAAGTTACTCATTTTTATTTATGTTATCTTGGATATGACTTAAGACAAGTCTTGTTTATATTAATAAATTCAAGATCATTTTATGACTATCTTTAGCATTATGCTCTTATATAATTTTTTGCGCTGATATCATGAAGCGTTTATGAATCTAAGGCTCTTATATTTACTTCTACTTAACATTTATTGTGATACATATTAACTCTTAAAACATTAATTCTTATTGTCTTTGATATGCTAAGGCATTAGTAATGCAAGTTGAAATTGCACATACAAGGTTTTATGAAACAATTAGGATTCTAGATTTTTTTTATGTGCTCTAGAGAATTAAGGTTTTCGATGGTAAGACTTTTCTTATTTCTATTTGTTCTGGTGGGAGTGTGGTGATCTTCCTTGGATGATCGCATTTGTTTGTAGTGTTCTTTGTGTGGTCGATTGCGATTTCTTCTTTCTTGTGGAATTGGCGTGCATTTGCAGGTTCCTAATCCCCTGGGGTTGCCTCAATGACCAAGATATGAATTAAACTGGAAAAACTTCTTCGTCACTACTGTGTAGAAGAAGACGTTTGCTCAGGCTTTGAATAATGTTTGTGACATCCCTCTATCGCAGTTGCCCTCTCTTTACCTCAAAAGAGATATTGTCTTTGTGCAGATCCTATAAGAAGCATATCTGGTGGGGCTTGAAGAGTATAACAATCACTTGCATGATAAGGTCATGCTTGCCAAAGGAGACAAACCTCTAATACGCCTAAACGTGTACAGGAAGCTAAATGTTGCTTGGAAATTCCTTGGTTCTTGGAACACAATTCCTCTTGGAAAGGGATTCTACGAGGTTTTGTTCACCTCTTTGGAAGACATGAGACATGAGATCTTTGTCTAGACTTCGTTCTAGGAACTATGAAGCTTACTAAGACGCAATGCTGAGTGTTAACAAAAATTTGCAATGATAGCAAGTACAGTAGTCGCAATGTCACAAGTAATAAAATTATCATTCTTTCCAAGGGATTTATTTAATATAAAATAGTTCAAACAATTATAATAAATTCATATTCAAAACATATTCAAAGTTTGATAACATATGCAAAAAATTAACAGAATATTGTTGTATTTTTATCAACAATCGTAGGCAGAAAAAAGTTTAACGATAAAGTGATGAACTTGCTAGGGTTAGACCTCACAAATCTTCACTCTCATGTATTATAAAATTTATCTTCTTTTCTAACAATAATCAATGTCAATCCACGAAATTACTCAAACCTAATTTCTTTGCAGATGAGCCTGGGGGATTATCTACTAACTATGAATTCCTTGATCAATTATATAGATAAGTCTTGCATAAACACATGGATCATAATGACAACAAAGGAATCACGCTCTATTCCTACACACGAGCTTGCATATGGTAAATTAATTCAGTTCTAAATTTAAAAGATATTTTTCAATACTCTTAAGAATCAATAATTGAGTTATGAATCCGCACAACAAGCATAAGCACAAAATTAATAAACTAATACATTGAAAGAAAAACATTTATAATAAGACATAATATAAGCCCGAATCACATGAGTGATTTAGGAAAACTTTGTAGTCTAAATTTGTTATCGATTACATTTATTGTCGTGTATTGAACAAGTCCCTTGGGAGAGAATGATATATTTATTACTTGTTACATTTGGGACTGGTGCACTTGCCATCGTAGAAAAAAATACTAACAAATTTTTGGCATGATTGTCGGGGACTTGTGTTCCAATACAAGGAAATTCTGCATTTATAACTCTTTTAGACTTCATTTTTGTTATTTTTATTTTTTTGTTTTTAATTTTTTTAAATCTTCTGTAATTTCTTCTTTATATATCCAATTATTGAGTTTTGTATTATAATGCTTTACGGTAGAGGAATCTCTGTAATAATCCTAACACTGCTCTTACTTGGTTGAGTCTTATTGCTAATGCTTATATTGTAGACATTTGCTTCTAATACATGATTCTATGGGTTGAATGATATTGGGAGATATGTTCAGCTTTCGGAACTAAACTCAATCAACCAAAGATGTGCAATTACTGTTGTTAGCACCAGTGGACTGCTGCAGTAATTTGATGAAGCCAACCATGTGTGAAGAAGTTCAAGACCTATGATCTTATGTGGAAAGCATGAAGATTCATGAAGATTTGAAGCTTGGTCTAGAACTTAG
>Ga0209700_105468_pt1 | contig 21405 bp, 8 predicted proteins | sample SiratroredBW_FD_187528 | JGI IMG/M metagenome (GOLD analysis project Ga0209700, IMG submission 187528) | Root nodule microbial communities of legume samples collected from California, USA - Siratro red BW (SPAdes) (version 2) | ecosystem: Host-associated > Plants > Roots > Nodule | place: USA... | reverse complement strand
TCCGGTTAGAGTTATTATCAGGACATCATTTGTTTTTACTAATTACAATCATAACAATAAATATACTATAAAACCATAAAAAAAGGTAAGTTTAGCAAGATATTATATATATATATATATATATATATATATATATATATATATATATATATATATATATATATATATATATATATATATCTATATATATATATATATCACATAAAATTTATTCTTCATAATTCATTCAAATTAAAGAATCATTCTATCCATCAATTGGAGTTCATTTTGTAATTAAAGTCTTTTGATATATTGAGTATAACTAGATGAAATCATAATATGTCTCCTAGTAAAATGTCTTAACCTTATCAAGATTTTTTTTTATTTTTTTTTCATCAACATTTTCATAATGTCAACTTAGCATGCATAAAAGAATTTTTCTTAGCTAATCTATGTCATTCATTTAAATTATAAATAAATCCATAATATCTCATACCATTAATGAGTTTTTTTTACTTAGTAAGACAAACAATAACTAGTTAGACTTTCATCTTAGATATTTACATTTCTAATCATAACATAACTAAATTCAAGTTTTTATATAACTTCAACTAAATACTAATCTTCACCAAAAATAGAATAAAATTATTAAAACTCCATTACTTGTAAATTCAACTTGAACATGTAATGTGACACTTAGCGACAAGGTTTCCAAAGAGAGTTGATATGGTTTCTCTTTCGCTCAAGCCACTAGTCATAGTTTAAAATTTTTAGGATTTAGGATTTAGTGTTCATATATTTATTTCATTCCTATTGTTGATAAAAAATATACTTTTGAATGTTTTACATTTTTACATAAGTGACTATTGTGACACTAGAGCAATAATACTTTGTCTCAACAATAAATTTCATCGCTTGAGTATCAACTGAGTGATTAGTTCGATGCTAAAGCGCAATATATGTATATAACAACAAAACACAATAAATTAAAAAAAAAATCCAACAACTTCAAAATAATTTTCCTTAATTCAAGCTTACTATTTTAATTTCAAGCAAAACAATACACTATTCAATTGACATTCAATTCAACCAAAGGAAACCCAAGCAATTCCCATTCTTTCCAAATGCACCATGTAAACCACTATACAATTTCTATCATTATCATTATTCTAAACTAATGTTTTCATCATCCTTTCCAATTTGATTCAACTAAAAGTCTAGGGTTAGCTTCCCTTACTTACAGGCTTGAAGAAACTTAATTTAAGAATCACTAAACTTCAAGAAAGTACATAAATTTCTAAATAAATTTTAAAGCACACATGTAAAAATTAAAGTGTTATCATTAGCTTAATCTAACAGAAGTTCCTACTATCCTTGATTTCACATAAATAAAATGTAAAACTTTTACATGCAAAGAAAAGATAAAAAAGAGAGAAATTCGACTCAAGAAAAACATGAAACCCATCTAAATTAAGATTTTATTAGGACGAGATGCATTTATCTTTGTCACCTTAATAAAATTATAAAAGGATGGATAGTTAATTCATAAACTTAGTGAAAATGTACTAAACTTAGTGAGAATATAGATTACTTAATGTTTTAAAAAGACAAAAAATTATAATAGATATGATATAATGTTTTGAATATATATATATATATATATATATATATATATATATATATATATATATATATATATATAAATCTTTTCCAAAAAATATATTTTCATTCTCCATTTACATTAAACTTTATTTTATAAACTCAAATACATTAATTCTTACATACAAATATACTAAATTTTGAAATTATAATTACCAATTAAATGTAAACAACCTCATATAATCTTAAAAAAAATGAAAAGAAAAATCACTTAAAAGAAGTTTTAAGGACAATTGAAACTCTCTTTTAATAATAGTTTGGAAATCGTCATTAAAATCTAAAGGTTTTGAGTCGTTGTCCTATTTGATACATACATCAATAGTTAGTAATTTAAGTGTTGTTTTATGTGTTTCCTATTACGAAGATTATGTATTCAAGTTTCAATATAAGTAATGCATATTTTTTTAATCAATTATATATGTGGAAGCATATAATGATGATGTTTATTATAACTGTTGTAAGAAACTCATATATGACGATTCTGTCATAATCAACATTGTACTACTTTTTTTTAATTAAGATTAGTTCTATTTTATAATATTAATTAAATCAATTTCCATAAAATAAAAATTCATTTACGACCCATAATTTACGGAATATAGATTTAGGAGCGATACTTTGAAAAAAATAATTATAACTCAAAAAGAATATGTAATCTTCTCCTGATATGTTTTATAAGGACAATTCCAAACAATCATAATTATATATGATTCATGTTATTTTAAGAAATGTCACTTTTCACAATAATTTCTCCATAATCATCCTAAAATATTGTTATTAATTTTAAAGTTAGAAGTGCACTGTGTAAAGCTGAATAAAGAAATGAGTTTGTGTTTTTACTTAAAAAAGTGCTTGAATAATATATAACTCATACCGTTTTAATAACGTATAACTTTACAATTAAAAAAAAAAAACAACTTTTTTTCTTCTATAAGGAAGAAACAAATTGTGTGTAATAGTATTAAAAGTTGTTGGAATGAGAAGACATAAATTCGTAAATTCATGTCATTAATTAGATGATAAAGATTATATAATAACTATTTTTTCAAAAAGAAAGATTTAATTAAGTAATTAATTAAAAAATAATTAATGTTTAACCTGTACAAGTTTGCATAAAATAATAGAGAAATCCAATTAAAAAAAAGTCCTTTTTTTAAATAGTGAAAATTAAAACGCGTTAGGCCATGTTAGCTTTTTAGATACCACTCCAAAGTTGGAGTATGCCCATAATAATTTGCTGTCAATTAAGCATTTTCTAAAAGTGTGGCTTGAAAACACTTTTTGGAATCGCTTATTGGTACTACTTTCAGACAAAAAATTTAGACTGAATTATTATAATATCATGCATAGTCGGCTCAAAATTAATTTAATAATCAAATTGTCAAACGCCATTTTTATTTCCTTCTTAATGTTTCTCTGTTCTTTTTGACTTAACAGTACACTTATCTTTCTTTTAACATCTATAACGAGACAAGAAATGCAAATAAAAGAGACTTTATAAACAAAAATAATAATTATTATAATAATTTGTCCACTGCATTGCAAAATTCGACATAGAAACATCCCTCTCTACGCGGTTTGATTATTTATATTCCATTAATTATGGCATCAATCATGAAAAAGCTTAGAAAGTCTTAGTTATAGTAGGTTTAAGATCACTTCTACTGTAAATATTCTATCTTCTTGCAAATCTTGATAATAAACTGCAATCACATGATATTGCAAATTAAATATAATTTTGTCTAAACACTCATTTCACCAAGTCTAATATTGGAATTTTTTAAGTTCTTAAATATAGGTGATAAATAAATTTTGAAATAAATAACTTATTTAAGTAATCAGACATGTCATATATATGTTTTACAATGTATCATCAAATGAAAAATTTGTCAAACAACGTTGTTTCATTTAAATAACTCACCAAACACTAAGATACATTTCATTAATACATGTTTTTCTCTTGAACTTGTGAGTTGAATTCTTATCATAGTATTTAAGAATCATGGTTATATCTCTCAATCAATTTGCCAATATATTACAAGTTTAGTTACCAACTTATATTTTAAATCTTATACACTAATAATGGCGTTTGACCCTTTGAACACTTGAGAGTAAATACATGCATGCACCCATTCATATTTTATCGTGTTCTTCACAAAATCCCAATGGATAAAACAAACTCTAAAAATTTAATTAGAATTCATCTCAAGAAACTATTATTAAATTGCCAATTTTCTGAAGAATTTGACGAATATTTTATTTTTAAATCAATTATATTCTGTAAATAGTGGATGATAGGGATCCAGTAATGATAAGATAAGATTCATTAATATATTGATTGATCAGATACCTATTTTAAGTTGAATTTTTAAAGATAAAGTACCCTTCAATCAAAATCAAATTAGGATCTTCACATCATAAAAATTTCTCACCAAAGTTGAAAATACTCGTAATTTGAAAACCACGTTATCGTTAAATGTGGTTGCAATATTAAAAGAATGAGAAGGACTTGTTATTTGAATGCAAGTGGTGTTCTCTTTTTCTCCATGGACATTTTCTTAATAAAAATTCTTGTTAATGTCAAAATAAAAATAATTTTCTTCCAGCTGTAATATTTGACTAATCTAGAAAATTTAGGCCCATAATTTCTGTAGAAAAATGAAGATCAACTAGTTAGACACTGCAGCTTTTCTAACTTACCAATCAGTTTCATTGAAATTTAAAGAATATCGTCACATCATCAATCATCGTGTGATTAATAGAATTGCATTATCCACAATTTTGAAAGGCCAGATAAAAAATTACACCAATTATTACATCAAATTATTTTGCAAAAATTAGTCTTAAAAACGTTATTTTGATATTTTATGTGTTTCTATGATATATCATTACTCTAATAAACTTAACAAAACAGTAGAATTTGAAAAATACATTATGATAAATAACACTAGAATAATAAAATTCATAAAATGATGATAAATAAGTGATTAGATATGTCATCAAATTTAATATTTATGAAGATTGGATTCTTCATACATGCAAGTGGTGGTATTTTTTTCTTGATAAGTAATAGTTAAAGAAAAAAAAGGGAAAAATAGAATCCATTATTTATATTAAGTTTATGTTTGATTATATCATCTATCCAAATTCTTATTTTCATATCTTTCTTATATTTCAACTATCTCACATTCTTTTTCAACATATCACATTAAATTCTTTGTTCAATTGTCTTCTCAATCATACTAAGTTGTGGGGTTTGGGATGCAAAAGTTTTTTGTTTAATTTGTGATTGGTCTGCTTTTATCCATGCATGAAACTTCCTAATCTGCTTTTTTATGAAAAAGAATCGACCTCATCGTCAATTAACTTACTTTATTTGACTCCATTTTCAAAAAGCAAAGTTTGAGTTTGTCAAAGAATAATGCACAGATTTCTTAGAAATTGAGTTGGATGGAGTAAAACAAATATTTTTTTTTAAAGTTCCTAAGATTCATCATCAATTTTAAATAGCATTTCCTTTTATTTCCAGTCTAGACAATAACGAAGGGAAAATAAATATAATTGTTTAATAAAATTCCTTTATATTTATTAATGGCCAAGTTTGCTTTGATTTTAATCCCTGTCCTGTTTTTTTTTCTGAAAGCTACTAATTCAAATGAATAAAAATATCACGGACTAAAATTAAAAATCCATATATTACAATAATTAAAACAAAATATAAAGGCCTAAAAAGGAATTAGTATTTCACGATGATTAAATGAAGAATTACTTTTTACAAAGAAAGAACAAACCCAATATATACGGGGATCAGAATATATTTAAAAAAAAAATAGTGGATAAAAATGTTTTAACCCCTCTAAAATTTTCAGGTTTCAGTTTTAGTTGCTCTACACTTTTTTATTCTTTGTCACTCTAATATTGAAACACATAACTTTTGGTTTTTTAAATGATTTAGATAACACTTTATTGAAAAATGAAAAGTGGTGTAAATAGTGTTTGAAAGACCAAAAATAAATATATCAAAACTAGAAGGGCAATTTAAAAAAAAAACTTTTAAAAGGATAGAAAATATATTTTATTATTTTTATTTTAAATACTATAAGATTACTCATTAGATTTGTCCCAGCCTAAGATAAAATTAAAATCTAATTAAAAGTGAGTTTGTTTGGTTTATTCCAATTAGTTATGCTAAAAAATGATTATTATTTTTTAAAATGTTATCTTCATATAATTTTTGTGTACCATGATAATCCTAAAAATCGAATATAAGATCCAATGCAATCTACTAACTTCTTTTATACCATATTTATAAATAAAACATTTTGAATCTAAAACTTCATTATATATTATAAAAAAATCAGATTAGTATCGTATATAAATCATAAGAACACTGCCAATAGTTATTTTTTACTTTATATAGAAGAATGATTATGAATATAAAAAAAGATAAGACTTGTCTATTTAAATAATCTAAGGTTTTATGACTTGTCATTTGATTTCATATTCATACTATGCACCTTTTATATTAGTCAACTTAAGCACCAACTGTTTCATGACAACTTATCTCCAATAATCCTTCCTTTTGCTCTCAATCATTCCAACTTTGCTTGTTTGTTCAAACTCTTAAGAACCAACCAATTAAGACAAGTTTAGATTATTTTTCCAAATTTAAAATTCTCTTATGTAAATTAATTTATAAAATTTAATTTTTAGTTGATATTAAATTATTTTAATTTTCGGAAAAATATTTTATGGTAAATTTATCCAAAATAAAACGCTGATGGTGGACATTCACGCCACAAAAAGAGTTGTATTTATAAATATTATTATGAGAATTCATTATGGATAATATATGAGTATATGAATGGATGGGCATGGGTAAGGACATAAATAACATTTAATTTAAAAAAAATTATAGAATATATATATATATATCATATGTATTTTTATATCCTTATACATATGCGTGTGTATTTTTATTTTAAATTATTAAAATATCTGAATTAATATATGTTATATTTTAAAATGATTTTCAGTACATTCAAAGATCCCTCTGTTGGTAAGGATGTTTTTTTGGTGTTGTATTATAACAATTATCAATTTAGTTATTTATTTGTTATGGTGGGAGTTTGTGATTCCAAACTGGACTCCACTTGAGTTTGGACTTTTACTTCCAATATGAGCCCATTAATCATGGTGAGCCATGGACCATTTCTTTCTGCAGTTTCATACTTTCATGTACTCCCATAAACTGAGAAATCAAAGTACTATTTGGTTGCTGTCACCACCCCTTATCGTCACTGTCATCACCTCTTTCATCTTATTCGACTCAAATTATATAATTTAAAAACTTTTTTCATGCAAAAATTTGTAGATTATACAATCTAAAAATATAAAAGTTTTAAATTATAAAATGTAATTTATAAAAAAAAGTGAGGTTTGAGTTACACAATTTAAAAATATTTTTTTTGAAATAAGAATTTTCGTATTTATTAAAATGCTGAACAAAATTATAGGAATGAAAAATAATTTCCTAAGCCATGTTTTTTAAAAAAAAAAAAAAAAACTTGAAATGATGGATTTTTGTCACCTTTCAGCCCAAATACAAACATGAACTAGTGAGTAGCATGCTAGAAGACCCTCATCTTAATTGATGGGTGCAAAATTCTTCTTTGCTTGGAGACCAGAAAATCGCAGATGCTGTGTTATGGGCACATGATGAATTGTTGCAAGCCACATAGCATTGGAAAATCAATTGGGTGTGCTACCACTAAGTGATATTGTTCCATCATATATTGTTCGTGTACAACATAAATAAAAATAGGGAGAATTTGTTTGCCATTAGCCTTGGCTTAGTAAAACTTCATAAAATGGTACAAAATCATGTGATCTGTAGAGCTATCCACAACAAAATTAAGATGTGATCATCAACTTATTTTACTGTTCTAATATAATTAAAAATTTCATATATATTGAGAGTTCAGATGAAAATAGTTTTAATATCTTTCTCTCTTGAGCTGATCAAATATATTTTTTTTTTCAAGACAACACTGTTTCCCAGAGTTACGGAACTCAGATAATAGCTCTAATATAAAGGTTAAAAGGCTTCCAATCAAAACATTTATCCTTTATACTAATTTTTTTAACCACTTGGTTCACAATTTTAACTTTTAATAGGAAACGATATATATATTTTTTAACTATCTTTGTCATACGTTTTAATTAAATAATTTTACTTTTAATAAATAAATAAAATTTTATTTAATAAAATATGCAACTGTATAATTATTTTTCTAGTTTAACTTTTCTATTTAAAATAATAAATAGAGATTTTAGGAAAATGTTATAAAATAATGAATTTAAAGAAAACTAGATTATTTAAATTAAAAAGTGCAGACACAAAAACGGGAATCCTACCTTTCTGCTAATAAAAATGAAAAAATTAAAAATTAAGTCAAAGGAGCATGGACCTATAAATAGTTTGAGTAAAAAATAATTTAATTAAAATAATATAGAATAACTGATTATTTTTTATTTAAATATTTTTTATTTTAATAATAAAATATTTAGATGTCGTTATAATTAAATTACTTCTGTTCTAAAACTATTTATAGGTAGATGTAATCTCTTTAAATACCTTACTTAATAATTATAACATAGAAATATTCCATAATATTATATATATATATATATATATATATATATATATATATATATATATATATATATATAAACATTCTATTCATTAAATTATTTTAAAACATAATATAACCTTTATCATATGGATTTACAGTATTAATATAACCAAAAGAAAGAGTACTTCAAAAGGAAGAACAAAACATTGCAGTAATTTATTTTGAAATTTTATCACTTATGTATAATACATGATTATTATAGATTTAAAACAATATAAATAAAAGTACAAAAACAAAAGGGTAACTTAAGAGATGTTGAAAATATAACAACATAATTTAAATTTTCTATTTCAAAAGTTACGAACACACAAGGAACCTTCATATTTTATTATTTTATTATGTATATCATACAACAATAATGAAGTATGTATTATATTACCAATCACAATTTTATTCCAGAAATATTAACTCAATTACATAAATTGCCTCTACTTTTAAAAAGCAGATGAAATAGATTTAGAGATTTGTACTTGTTATGCTATTTCCAGCTATGATATACATATCTAAAAATTCATTTAATATCCATGCATGACAAGGTTAATTCTTATTACTTGGTCTGACCGGCTATATTCTAAACTGTAATTATTTATATGAATCTTCTTTGATTCTGATCACCCGATAATTTTTCTACATAATTTTAGTAGAGTCAAGTTATCTCCTTTTAGGAGAATCCCAATAACAATGCACATCTTAAAAATTCTTAACACGGGTATTTTTCTTTCCTAAAAATACCATGTATTGATTTCAATCCAAATATTCTCATCATACATCATTCCTTTCACACCAAGACAATTGAAGACTCAAACATGTTGGGTTGGTTCTCTCCTTGTGAGGCCCAAACCCGTTATGTTTTGGTATGTCCATGACACATGACAGACCCAATATAATATATCATTATAATTAGGGTAAAAGGCTAACCTTAAATGTGTGCAACTGTATGTGCAACTGTGAGGGCATTGGTGTGTATGGAGATGTGTGTCAACAACCGCTTTGAAGAAAAGAGAGAGAGGTAAACAAAATTTGTAACTACTTCATATAGCAACCTGTGTTGGTTGTTTTGAAGATCCAACAGTGAAACCTTGTCTGATCGAGCTGCAATTTTTATTAAAGATTCCTCACTCATATCTATTTTATCTGGACGGTGGAATTATCTATTGGAGGTAGGTATGTAGAAGCATCAGGAATCTAAGTGTGAGTCTAAGTCCCACATTGAGTAGAAATGAGAAAGTTGAGCAACATATAAGGAGAAGATCCACAAACCTAATGCCTTAAGGTTTTAGGTTGAAGGTGGTGTCATTCTCTTGTACAAATTGGACTCTTGTCTCATTCTTGTTCTCCCGATATTTCTCTCCTTAAATTTCCCAACAAGTGGTATCAGAGCCAATGGTTTAGGCAATGACCTATAGTTTGATCCTAGTATCGAAAGTCTTCCTGACAGAGGTTTTAGACAAGCGTGCGTATCCTGAGGTACAAGTGAGGATTGGTTGTGAGTGAGGTACTTGTGTTTGAAAATGCGAGGGGGAGTGTACCAATGTAGAGGATGGACTCTCACTTGAAAGGAAGATTGTTAGGTATCCAAGTGTGAGTCTAAGTCCTACATTGTGTAGATATGAGAAAGTTGAGCAACATATAACAAACCTAATGCCTTAAGGTTTTGGGTTGAAGGTGGTGTCATTCCCTTGTATAAGTTAGATTTTCGCATCAAAACATTCACTTTATCTTCATAATTTCATCATGAATATAAGTCTTTAAAAGTTAAAGAAAACAACCCGAGAGCAAACCCTCTAACTCGCGTCGAGTGCATCTGATATCGCACCCAAAGCCTCTACAAAATTTTGAGCTCTTTCAAAATCTATCAAACTTTTTTTTTTAAACAACCAAGAATGATATAAATAATAGTACTTTAGAGGTGTTCCAACCCTATTACAAGAGAAAAAAAATTTCCCAGAACATTAATAAATGCACGAGAGAGCACATAAAGACCAAGTTAAAATTATAAAACAAAGACATTTAACGACGCCAAACACTACTCTACCCCTTATCACACCGTACCATTGAGTGTATGAAAAAAACACTACCTAAATAGCAAAAACCCGTACAATGTACTCAATTCCTCCTAAAACATATATACCTTTGTCAAATGACTAAAATACAATTATCAACAATCTTCAATGTAGAGAATACAAAGTACACCTACATCCTTAATCACTTAAGACTGACTTTAACCAACAAATGCAGTTTCAGGTTGTTATTTCGTTAAATTTATTCTTAGGTCTATGAATTATGTCCCATTGCTTCCTTTCACCATTTGTCGTGATTTGCCAAAGTTTCATTTTGGCTCCAACAATTTGTACTCCACAAAGTAGCAACATGCTTCAATTTTGTCCCATTCCGTCTTCTACTCACCTGCCAAACTCTTAAATTAACTATTATTTATGGTATTATCAACTTCATAGGATCCTCACTACATCAAACAACACATTTTAACACACTATCACGTTCAGTAACTCTATCAACATCGTATCAACATATAATTCTTCAATCCATCACAACTATTATCTTTGTAAAATCAATTATCAACAATAAATTTTAAGTAACTCAATCATAATTCCTTTGAGAGAAATTTGAAATTTGGTGACCATAGTACTCCCACATCCACATCTTCTAACCTAGAGTTCTATTGAAATGTAAAACTAGCTTCCCTTACCTATTTAGGAGGAGCAAACACCTACAGAAGAACCCAATTTTCTCAGGATAATAAAGATATTCTAATTTGCATCACAAAGTTCTGATCAATGATCTGAACACATCAATAAAACCCTGAACTAACAAAAATCAATCCTAAAACATAAAATACCACACGCAAACACATCTATCTAGATAAAAAGGAATATTTGAAAATTGACTTTTAAAAAAAAACATAAATATAACTTATTTTATTCAAATTCTGATAGGATAACTCTGTTAAACTCAATCATGAATCTAGATATAGTCACTGATATAAAATAGAATATAGATATAGTCACTGATATAAATATAAATAGGTAGAATCAAAAATTTAAAGAAATATCACATAGGGAAAAGAAAAGAAAGATATTTCTAGAAAAATAAATTTTAATCTTTAAAAATGAAACCGGAAAAAAATTATTCCTTAATACCTTTATTTTAATAATAAAATATTAAATGTATTAAATTGTCATTCTAATTAATCAGTTCTATTTTAAAGCTAATTATGGATTCTTACAAATTTAAATAAAAACAAACTTGAATAAATAATAAAATAAACTTTTTATTTGAATTCTAAAAATGAAAATTTATACGACGAGGAACTGAAAAAAATTATATTAATCTTATTTTTTAAAATTAAAATATAACTACAATTGCAAAAAAAAAAAAAGATTTCACTCAACTTCAAATATTAATTTATATAAAAATATTTTATTTTATTTCAGAAACATACATTAATTATTTAAAGTAATATGTAGATATTTATATTTATAAATATCTTAAATTAAAATAACTCAGAACGTATACAATATTTATTTCTAGGAATATATCAAATGAATTTATTACTTTATATATATATATATATGTATATATTAAAAGGTAAATGGTAAGTATGTTTAATTATAAAAAATTGATAATTGATAAAATATGAAAGTAAAAAATTATATTAAAACTTTATATTAATATAAATTTCACTTTAAATCTCATACTTTCTTGATACTGGTATATTTGTTTGGCAAAAATATATTAAATAAAAACTTTCATTGATAGAAAGGATGAATTATACTATCTTCATACGCGCTATATAACGGTCAGAAAAAATTTAGGTCATTCTAATTTTGCCAGCGTTAATTTCTAATCCAAATTTACATTATCATTCCAAGCTTATAAATCATTATTATTTTATCCAATAATAATATTCTTCTAATTTTCAAAAAAGAAAATTTAATTATTAGTGTATGTACACGGTTTCAAACTCATATATATATATATATATATATATATATATATATATATATATATATATATATATATATATATATATATATATATATATATATATATATATATATATTAAGTTCTAAAATACTTTATTGACTAATATTTTCATCTTCCAATAAAATATAATTTCTTTAGTTTATCCTCAAATTATTACCTTTTTGTGTACTAAAAAGGTAAAAATAATTTTAAGTGAATTATTTAATATGTATTATATTTTAATGCATACATATTACGTTTTGTATTTGTTCGTTATTGTTATACGTGGAACAACAATAAGTTTCAATATGGAATGAGTAATTTTTTCCTAAGAAATCAGACACATTGTAAAATAAATTTACACTCTACCAATTAAATATTTTTTAAAATAAATAACTAAGTTAAAAAAAAAAAAAGCCTCTCTGATTTACAATAAATTTAGTTTAAGGTTATTGTATACTAATAAATATATAATATTTAAAAATAATTTTACTAAAATAATAAAATCTTTTCATAAATACAGAAATTTCTGAAATAATTTTATAAAAATAATAAATTATTTATAAGTAATGAGTTTCTTTATTAGACATCAAGTCTTTTTTACTGTAACATGTTTCCAATGTAGTAATGTAGTACATCATTTTACACGTGTTTAACTATTATGGCAGGCGTTTGGTAACCGTCTCCATTGACTTTTTTGAAATAATTGAGAAGAGAAGGGAAACATCACTTTAAATTTTGAAAACTAAATTTCTATCCTAGTATAGAAAGAGTACATTTTTTAACAACTTGGTTTCATATTTTATTTGAAAATTTTATCTTTTAATAAAATGTGTAATTGTTAAACAATTTTTATTTGCAATTAATATTTTTAATAATAAAAATAATTTGTTTACTTAGTAAAATATGTAATTTTTTTTCTTAACTTATTCACTTAACATAACAACTACATTTTTAAAATTATTCTTTTCAAATTATATTTTAAAAAAAAATATTATTTAGATTAAAAAATCTGCAATACGTATATGAGTAGTAAGAAAAATAAAATTCAAATAATTAAGAAATGAGAGCATCTTCTCTATGCTCAGTTTGGTTGAGGTTATTATATTCAAAATCCAACTAAACTAATACAAAATAATTGAAAATTGATTCAAAACTTTATAAATGATTGAAAATGATTTTTATTTATTTGTTTTTTTTTTCACTTTTGATTTGAATCTTAAATTAAAATTAAAAATCAAACTAAAAAAAAACAAAACTATTTTGTAATATTTTATATTTAAAGTTAACTACAAAACATACATGATTATGTCACTTAAAAAATAATTTATTTTATTTATAATATATTTATATTTCTTAAAATATGATAACAAAATTATATTTTAATTTGTAATCATAAGATTATGTAATTTATTTATAAATATTTGATGAAGTTAAAATTATAAATACTGTAATAATTTAAAAAAGCCATCTTTATTTAATAATTTTTATTATAAAATATTTAACATTTTTTTTTATAAAAGATGTTCTACAAGTGTTTGTTAAGAATGTTTAATAAATTTATAGTAGCAAAAATTGAAAATACCATTTGATATTTTTTCTTAGTTTAAGTGTCATTTAATAAAAGATCGAATTAAATTGAATCACAAAAGTTGATATAGAGAGACACCATTTTTAAGAGAAAGAGAAAGATGAAAGATAGTTTTAACACGTGTAGTAGCATCACTGCACCTCTTCACATTAATTAACCATAAAGCAATCATACACTCACAGTACAAATTGAATCTATCTTCCAAAAATCATGCCACCTATGCAAATGCTTACTCCACCATACAAATTTTAACCTAGATTTATATGGCTTTTTAAAATTTCTGAAATATCTTTGATATTTTTATTTGAATACAGGATATAATTCATGGAAGAGAAGATATGTGGATGTCGAAATAAAGAAGATGTCAGTAATGACTAAAGATGCTCTCAGGATGATGGATCTGCTTCGAAAATTAAAATAAAAAACGAAAAAATTCAGATGAATTTTCACCAAAATTTACATCAGGATCATATTACTTTGAGACCGCGACGTGGCGTGTAAATTATTTGATAACTTAAAGTAGTAGTCACGTCAGTATGAATGAAAAACTTTAAATTGTTAATTATGGTAAGGATATGTTTGCTTTTATATTCTTTATTATTACTAGATTTTTTGTTCTCTTTAAATTTTGTAATACAATGTCATTGTGTTCTTTGATTTTTTTAAGATAATAATAAAATTTAAATCTTAATTCATAAATAATCTTATCCATTTTTGTTTAACGATTTCAAATTCTTGTTTCGTTTTGACAGTACTCTAATTACAGTTTCTTTTGTTTATTCCAATTACAATAAATTTTACTCTAATCACTTACGGAGTTTTTAACCGATTGTCAAAAATGTTACCATAATCACCACCAAAAATTACTACAAACCAAATAGAATTGGCCGACCATACATACATGTGTAAAGTCTCCATCATCAAAATCTTCTTAAATGCCAAAAGATAAGAAAACCACACTGATAATTAAACACGTGACTAATAATTGTAGATAATTCGTTTCACTGATATAACATCCTATATATAAATATCTTACATAATTCATGTGACTGATACAGTGCAAGGCACAAAATGTCGGTGAAGAATAATTTTCCCGACAATTATCACAATGCATGTGCATCACAGAAGCCATGGTCATTGAAATGAGCCCACTTACCAAAATCAACTCACTTCATCATCCTCATCTTCTCTCCCACTCAAATATATAAACACCACACCCCATCACTTCTCTTCACCAACTCCACGCAGATATCGTATACCAGCACTTTTCACTTCTCTCCCAGTTTAGAGAAACATTGTTTCTGCGAGTATGGCCATGGTGAAGGTTGCATGCGTGGTTGTAATGTTGATGGCTGCAGTGAGTGCACCTATGATGGTGCAGGCCATTTCATGCGACGAAGTGAAAGCGAAAATGCTGGCACCGTGCCTATCTTACTTGAAGAAAGGTGGAGCGCCTTCAGCAGGGTGCTGTAGCGGAGTGAAGGACGTTCTGGTTCATGCGGGCACCCTCGTTGACAAACAAACCGTCTGCAACTGTTTCCAAGATGCTGCTGTTCAAAACAAGATCAAGGACAAGTATTCTCAGCCACTCCCTCGCCTCTGCAAGGTCAAGAAGGTCGCTTACAAGCTCGGCCGCTCCGCCAACTGTAGAAAGTACGTTAATCTCTCTATGCATCTCACTCACACTTTCTGAAATTTTTACTGCTCTTTTCCTCAAATGGATTCCTAAGCAGTTTTGTTTAACCATGTGTTTGTTTTTGTGATATTGCTGCAGCATCCAGTTCTGAACAAGCAAGTAGCTCTGCTAATTTCTGCTGTGGGTTACTGAGGAAGCAGTGTAGCAGATACCATAAGAATAAGAGAAAGCGAGTGTGACTTAGGGCTCCACTTACGCGAGCCTGTTAGTTTCTCAGCTTCTGTTATTATTGTCTTTGTCGTTGGGTGCGATTTCATGTATCTTAGTTGATTGTTGCATGTAACAATCACTAGTAACTCCATCCTACTTTGTTGCATGTCGTGTTTTCAAGTCATGCTTATTTTTATACATAAAAACAAGCTATTCTTATAAGGCCAAGAAAAAGACATGATCAGTTTTATAACAGGTCCAACTATCAAAGAAAACATTGGAAAAACAAGCTAGTTATAGTACAATTTATTTTTCATGTTTAATAAATTTGTTTTTAGGTGGTGCTACTTTAACACCATTCTTCATATTTTACGTCCATTTAATATTATAAAATATTATTATTTTATTAATATTAAATATTCCATTAATATAAAGCAGTGTGAAATGTATGTTTTTTAGCGTCGAACTAATATTTTTCTTTGTTTTTTTCATACAAAAAGAATTATTAAAGAAATGGATAAAAAAAGTGAAAGAAAAAAATGAGAAATAAAGTTTAAAATTGCTGGTAAGTTGTACTGCTTTCAAAAGATAAGGACAGCAATGAGAAGTAAGGTATATATTTTTTTATTTATTGGAAAAAAAAAATTATAGTGTATCTTCAAAACTTTATGCTGTTTATGAAATTGACAAGAGAATAATTTTCAATCATTCACGAGGAGACTGTGCACTTATCAACTCGTTGAAGAAGCGATGTGCATCTTAGCTGGGATCTTCTATGTGCAGGAACTTGTATGTCTATAACATTCTCACATAAGAATCAGTAAAAAAAAAAATTGCTTTACGTATTAAATTCAACTTCAATAATTGATGTATGTACAATATTAAATTTGGCTTAAGAATAACCGAATACCCACTTAAGGCGACACACACGTAAAAGTTCTTTTGACTCATAGAAACAGTCACTTCAAACGTTATTTAAACTGAAAAATACTTAATTATTTTCCCTTTTATATTTGTGTTTAGGCATGTTTTATACATCGTTTAAGAGACAAGCAATTAAGCATACACTAGCATCAAACCATATTCCTAGTGTTTTTAGAAAATAAGTTATAACTTTTATTTATTGAAAGAGAAAAAACGGTAGTCTATCTTCAAAACATAATGTTGTGATAAGACTGACACACAATCATTTTCACATATATCTTTCATTTATATAGAGAGATTACTAAAAGGAAGTCATTTTTTTTATCAACAAAAAGAATAAAATTAAACAAAAAAGTACAAAGGAGTACTCCAACCTATACATGGAAAATTCCTAAACAAAGAGCATAGAACGTGTTGACAAAAAATGCCTAAGATAAACCGCAGCTATACGTCCTTAAACTCTCTATAATTTAACCAAGAAAACTTGACTACTAATCTATAAAGTGCCTTAAACTAATTTACAATGAAGGTGTCTTTCTAAAGGTCAACCCATAAAAAAATATGTATTGATTCAAGTACTCTTTCAACCCACAAAAACATGAAACTCTGTTTATATTAACAAACATCTGCAACTGACTTCTCATTTCATTGCCTTTGGTTTGATTTCGCTTACTCCTAGCATATGAAGATATTACCTTATATGGAGATAATACGCACATGGTCTTCTATGAACATCTAGGCATTATCTTTAGGATGCTGTTGAGAATTTGTGTGAAAAAAGTCATTTAATAATTGAATTTATCAATTGAGATATCGAAATAATGATTAAATTTGACTAAGGTCGCTAAATTACTCAAAAAAATTTAATGACTAAATTTAGTGATAAAAATAAATGGATCGTTAATAGTGATTGAAATAAGGACCAAATACTAAATTTATTTTGCGATCAATTTAGTTTTGATCGTCAAATCACTATAAAAGAGTTAGTGATCGAATACAGATGAAATAAAGAAATAAAAAAAATAAGAAATAAAATAAAAATTGCTAGTAAGTTGTATTTGTTTTAAAAAAATAAAGACAAAAATGAGAAATGAGTTATATTTTTATTTGTTAAAATATAATCTATATTCAAAACATAACGTTGTTTATGAGATTGACTAGACAATAATTTTCACATCATTCTTAAGGTTATTTAGTGATTTAATTTAAATTGGTCTTAATTGTAATCAAATATGATTTGAGTACTAAATCACTAAAAAAAATTCATTGACCGAATTTAGTAACTGAACTAAACTTGTCATAGTAATTGAAATAACAGTCAAATATCAATTGTTTTAGTGACTAATTTGATTTTAGTTGTTAAATTACTAAAAAAATTAAGTAATCGAATTTAGCAATCAAAATAAATTGGTTGCTAATAATAACTAAAATAACGATCGAATACCAATTTATATTAACGATCAATTTGGTTTCCCTCACTAAAATAATAAAATAATTTCAATTATCAAATTTAGCAATAGAAATAAGATGGTAATTTATGAACTAATTTGATTTTATTCGTTAAATCAGTAAAAAAAAATTTAGTAATCGAATTTAGTGATGAAAATAAGTTGGTTGTGACACCCAACTTTTATATAAATATAGAACTATTTATATTTTTTATAAATTATAAGATAACAATGTTACTACTCAATCTATTTAGAAATTTAAGAACATACACTACAAGAAAAACATGGAGTTGAACTCAAGATCTTTGAATGTTCAGGATCTTAAGTATTACTACCGACATAGGTCTGTAGGTATTACCTATGAAAATAGTTCGTGGGTAATACTTATAGACCAATATCCGTGGATAATACCTACAGATCTGTGTCCGTAAGTAATATATACGAACCTATGTCCATGGGTAATACCTACGGACTTAAATCCGTGGATAATACCTACAGATATAGATCCGTAGGTAATAATCCGTGGATAATGCTAAATTTGCCTATGGATACAGATCTGTGGGTAATAATCCGTGGGTAAATTGAATTTTTCTTGTAGTGATAAAGGTACAAATCCAACAATACTTACAAACATAGATGAGAGACTCATAAAGGCATATTTACTTGACTCCATAAATTGAATGTTAGTTTTCTAACTTGTAATCTTTTAAATTATGCTAATTATATAACTAATATTTGTCATTTACTATAGGTCCCATTCACAGTTAATTGTAATTATACCTAAAGATTACACAATCAAAAAATAAAAAAAAAACTTACTACAAGGATAAATTTAACATTATCATTACATTAAATAAGTATAATTGTATTTTAACTAACATATGTCCTTACTATAATTAGAGTTAGGATTGATACAAATATGTTAAGTGGAAGAGACAGAACAAGGTCATTATAGATTATGTACCCTAAAGTGACAACTTTTAGTACGTACAATAATTTTATATGATGTTATTGATACATTTTTAGGTCAAAAACAATTTTTTCTACACTTAGAACTTGTTTAATTATCAATTTTAAGTAGTTTTTATTAATAATTGATTGTGAGAGTCAAGAGAAGAATTTTATATTAATTGAATTTATTTTTTATGAAATTTATCAGAAAAATATCGGATGATGAGAAACAGGATTGAAGTCTTTAAGAAGTGAGAAAAATTAACAAATAAAGTCAAACCCAAGTCAATCACATAAGCCCAACATGGAGAAATCCTAGAAGCAAAGAAGCAATGGATGCTCCTAGTGCAAAAACATAAGCTCGATGTAGATTGGGCCCAATATTAGAATAATAATAGAGTTCAGTAGTCGCCGACACGGAATGTTGAAGCCTGGTTTGAGTATCGATTTCTGTGTTCTAATTAATAGACTTTTGGGATTAGAGTTAAATATCTTTGACTAGAAAAGAGAACAAAATTGACTCTTGAAGGCATCTTTAGGCTTCGTTTGGAGTAATCTTATTCCATCATTTTTCTTGTAATATTTGGTTTTCTCATGCCTATAATGAGCTAAATTTTTTATTGTTTGGGTTAGGGTTAGGTTAAATCCTTTATAAACGCTCATATAGTCATATTTGTGCTTAATTATGCCTATCATAGATGTTTTTCTTTTAATTCATCAATTTTATTAATTATGTGCTTATGTTTGTTGTGCATATCTATAGCTCCATTATTGATTTTTAAGATTATTGAAAAATATCTTTGAATCTAAATCTGAATTAATTTACAGGATGAAAGCTCATATTTAGGAATAGAGCGTGATTTATGATTTATTTGTTGTCACTAAAATCCTTTGTTATGTAAAATCCATCTATATAATCAAGGAATTGACCTAAGGATCGGATTTGAATAAGTTTGTGGATTGACATTGATGATTGCTAGAAAAGAAGATAACTTTTGTAATACATAATAGTAAAGATTGACGATATCTAACCATGACGAGTTCATCATATTATTGTTAAACATTCTTCTGCCTTTGATTGTTGATAAAAATATAAAATTATCTTTTTAATTTTTTCAATATATTATCAAATTTTAAATTCGTTATAAATATACAATTATTATATATATATATATATATATATATTTATATTTATTTATTTTAAACAAATTTTTTGAGAATAACTATAATTTTATTCCTATTGCTATATTATAACCGGTGCATTTACCATTATTTCAAATTTTGCTAACAGAAAAGCAAAACAATGTTATTAAAGTTTATATATTTTTAAGGTTAGACAACTTTTATTACATATAATAATTATTTTATTTAAAAATTACATAAAAACATCTTTTGTCACCTATTTTTTTTTTTTAATAGACAAACTGATTCTTTCGAATTACTAACTCTTTTATGTGGTTGTTAGTATATCATATACTATATAAGAACCATTATTTAAGTGGATATTACTGGATAAATGTTAACATATTTTAAAATTTGCTAAAATATATTTTATTTTTATGATTATTACATAATAATACCAGGAAAATGTTACAGGTTTTCAATGATTATTTTTCATGGTCTCAAAATGATATTTAACAAAAATAAAAGAACTGTGGACAATCTTTGTTTTTCATTATAGTTATTTTTTCATTTAGCTAATTTTTAAATTAGGTTAGATATATTTTATTTATAACTTTTTGTTGAAATATTGGCTTGGTGTGTTTTTACATTTTAAGTTTTAATTTTAAATCAAAACTGATTAAATTTTCAGAAAGAAAAATCTAAAATTTATGTCAGACTATAAGTAAATTTAATTTTTTTTTTCCATACTTAATATCCATTCATATAAATATGCACTTTTCTATATTAGATATTATGTTGAACTTAAATTTATTACATCCAAAAAAATCTCACACAACTTGATTAGTGGATCCAGACTCTTCTATACTAATGTTAATATTGTTAGTGTTTTTCATCTTTAAGATCGACTACTTGTAACAGGGCACAGGGCATTTGCTGGCACCGACACTAATAAATCATGAAGTAAATTAAGGGAAACGTATTCTTAAAGGCATGCACGTGTCGTTTAAGGTGTGGGGGCGTTGTGCAAGAAGGGTCGTTATCGGCTCGACACTAACAAGAGAAAGAATCAAATATAACATATATCCTTTTATATTTGTAATTACTAACTAGTAATATATAACTATAATATTGATCAAGAAATATATATATATATATATATATATATATATATATATATTTTTTTTTTTTTTTTTTTTTTTTTTT
>Ga0209700_105467_pt1 | contig 21405 bp, 12 predicted proteins | sample SiratroredBW_FD_187528 | JGI IMG/M metagenome (GOLD analysis project Ga0209700, IMG submission 187528) | Root nodule microbial communities of legume samples collected from California, USA - Siratro red BW (SPAdes) (version 2) | ecosystem: Host-associated > Plants > Roots > Nodule | place: USA... | reverse complement strand
TTTTTTTTTTTTTTTGCATTAAAAATTGTATAACGAAAAATTCTTACACGGGATTCACAAATGTATCATCAATTTTATGCATCTTGATTTAGATAATCTTAGTAAGATAATTAATAATATATATATATATATATATATATATATATATATATATATATATATTTATATATTTCATTATACCGACAAATGGTAAGGATCTACGAAAGCCTGGAAATCTTTTCACATGGCTTACTCATGTTTTCACGTGCTGACGGCCAGCACTTGTTTCTTGTCACATGGAACACGACAAAAAGTTGTTTTGAGAGAAAAAATGTTTCATTTGTTTTTACAGTGACACACCAAGTGTTTGTGAATTTCAGGGTTGTTGCCAAACGGGAACTTCGAGCAGGGCCCAAAGCCATCACAGTTGAAGGGGTCCGTAGTGGTTGGCCACGATGCCATTCCGAACTGGACGGTATCTGGTCTGGTCGAGTACATAAAATCAGGACAGAAACAGGGTGACATGTTGCTGGTTGTGCCCGAGGGTGACTATGCAGTTAGACTCGGCAACGAAGCTTCCATCAAGCAGAAGGTGAAGCTGATCAAGGGGTTGTTCTACTCCATCACGTTCGGTGCCGCTAGAACCTGCGCACAAGAGGAGAAGCTTAACGTGTCTGTGGTTCCAACCACTGAGAAGAGGGACTGGGGAATCATCCCCATTCAGACTATGTATGGTAGCAATGGCTGGGAATCTTTCACTTGTGGGTTCAGAGCAGATTTCCCAGAAGGTGAAATTGTCATCCATAACCCTGGCAAAGAGGAAGACCCTGCTTGTGGTCCACTCATTGATTCCGTTGCCCTTAAGGTTTTGTACCCACCAAAAAGAACCAGAGGTAAATATCAATATCCCAAGTTTTTTTGACTAATCATTGTATGCATTTGTATTATACAACAAGTTTTATAAACTGGGTTTTCATTGTGGTGCAGCAAATTTGCTGAAAAATGGAAACTTTGAAGAAGGGCCATATATATTCCCTAACTCCTCTTGGGGGGCATTGATCCCACCCCATATTGAGGATGCTCACAGTCCTTTACCAGGATGGATAGTTGAGTCTCTTAAGGCTGTGAAGTACATTGATTCGGATCACTTTTCTGTTCCTGAGGGAAAAAGAGCCATTGAACTTGTTGCAGGGAAAGAGAGTGCCCTTGCACAGGTTGTGATCACTACCGTTGGAAAGGTTTATGACCTGACTTTCGCTGTGGGCGATGCCAACAATGCATGTGAAGGTTCCATGATGGTGGAAGCATTTGCTGGCACAAACACTGTGCAAGTTCCGTATCAGTCAAAGGGTAAAGGAGGTTCTGTGAGAGGGAAACTTCGGTTCAAGGCTGTGTCGACACGTACCCGTCTTAGGTTCCTGAGCACCTTTTACACCATGAAGAGTGATAACTCTGGCTCGCTCTGTGGACCCGTCATAGATGATGTAAAGTTGCTTAGTGTTCGTTATCCCACACATGCTTGATCGTGATATTCCACACCTAATACAATCAAAACACGTGCTTGATTCTTGTAGTTGAGCATATATACTACAGGATTCTCCTAATAATATATAGCAGAGTGAGCATTGATGAGTGAGTGAGTTTACCGAGTCTCCTGTTCATGTATCTATTTTTCCATCAAAATCAAATGCAGTTATGAGAGAGAGTTCTTTCCATTAATGCAACTCAGATTCAACTTCAGTGTTCCTCCTAATTTAAAGGAATAATTTTTTTACGACATTTTTTTTGCATAATTAATTTCTTTTATTATAACATTTTTTTACGAGAGAGTTAAAATATAAAAATTAGAATTAGTAGTTTTTTAAAATATTAATTAAAACAACTTTTAATAATTATACTATAGAAAAACCAATAACTTGATGAACGTGTTAACATGTGGGTTTTATATTTATGTGTCTATCTTTTACGCCGTCAAATTAATGTAATCAAATTAATGTAATCAAACACAATTACATGGACCGACACTTCTATCAGTAATACAGTTGAGATATAATGTGTTGCTATTTATATTGCAATTCGTTTTACACCACTAATATTAAACACACTCATCCTCATTTGCGAGCAATTGTATTCTTCTTCTTGCGTTTATCATCTTAATGGGGAGAAATTTTTTTTATACGAGTTTGGGTAAGTGTTTACTCAACACAATTTTTTCTTGGAAAAGTTTTGAATTAAAATTGCCCTACCATAACACAATTTTAATGATTTACCTAATCATAGCTCAAATTATTTTGCTCGAATACTTTTTCCAAACAAAGTATGAGATCGACTTATTCAAATTCGTAAATAATTTTTTTTTCTCTGATAACAAGGAAACTAAATTACACTATTTATAAAAAAAAATTCATATTACATGACATATTCTAATTCATTTATTAAAAATAGCATAAAAATATTGCAAAAAGTCTAAAAATTTATTGCACAATTATATAGACTTTAAATCTTTTAGAAATGTTGTTTTGCACCCTAAAATTTCCATCTACACCCTTATAAAATAAAAAAATATCCTGATTACCTTTCTTCTATCATATGTCAATGGAGAAGCTATGTAATTGTTGGTTTTTGCTAAGGTTGGTGTGAAAGCAACGGAGAGGTGGAGATGTTGAGAAGTAGATTTTAACACGCTATTTAAACTGAAGTGAATATTATTAAGGTTTAGGGTTTAACATTTAGAATATATTTGTTTAATCCCAAGATGTTATAGACTCTACGTTATAAAAAAAGTAAAAAGTGATTACTTTCAAAATGTACAATCTATGAATCAAAATAGTGTTCAAAATAAAAACATATGTTCTGATTGCAATCTACATATTTTTAAGTCAAAACAATTTTAGTATTATAAAATATACTTTTTAAAATCACTTTTAGATTATATAACCTGAAAATCATTATACAACATATACTAGACTTTCAGATATTCAGATCTAAAAATGGCTTCAAATTGTACAGTCTAAAAATTAAACTTTCTAAAAAATATTTATAAATTGTGTAATATGAAAATCATTATGAGAATATACAATCAGGAAGATTCCTGAAAATGAAATTCAAAGTATTGCATAACTCAGAGAAACGAAACACAAGAAGAGTGAGAGAGGGTCCAAAGCCATAAATAGAAGAGTGAGCAACAAGAGAAGAGAACATATATAAAACAAACATTAAGTTTAGGACAATTTGGTATTTTACTCACCCTTATGTGGTGCAAAAAGAAACCCCAAACTTTTAAATAGCACTAGTAAAATGGGTTAGCTTACCCTCGTTTATTTGACTAGCCATTAGTCCACAAAAACAAGTCGTCAAAAAAAAAAAAAAAAAGAGAATATTACCTGAAAATATGTTACATCTGCCACCTTAATTTTCAATGGATGAAAGATAGTAAAATTAACTTTACTTATACGTCATTACCGTTCATCTTCCACGTGATTTATTTGGTGGATGTTAGTTCATATAAAACTAACGTGACGAATTAATGTATTTTTTATATTTTTTCTCCGTCTTCTTCTCTTGTACAATTTCATCCACTTTCACACAGATTTTGATCCATGTTAGAAATGGACGAAGATGAAAACAAAAAAAAAAAAAAAAAAAAAAAAAAAGTAAACTGAAAGGAACAAAAAAATTAGGAAGGTTCAAGAACCTAAAATGATATATATCTTTTTTTTTTTCTTATCACTTGTTTTTGTTACAGACTAGGATAAATCTTGTGTATAATTTTTTACCACCTACAAAGATTCTACTAGACTCGGACATAGTTATTAAATAAAGAAATGGGTTTTGTGATTTTATTATTTACCTTTTTCCATACTAAAATATGTAAAAAAGATATTAATTTGGTAAAAATAGTTGGTAATAGCCAGCCACAATTAAGAAGGTTTGATTAGGGATTTGTTTGACTGGCACGTGCGATGGGGGTGACTCACGTGACAAGGTTGGCCTCTTCTTGAGGTTGGGAAGAGCATTGGTGCGATTCATATTGATAGTGAGGTATTTGTGCAGTGGGTGTTGTGAGACAGAAGAAAAGGAGAAGGACGAAACCTGTAACCACCGTTTCCTCAGATCTTTAACCCTAATCATGTTGCGGAGATTCCTCTCTCCTTCCAACCTCAAATCCCTACACACGGCGTTCTCGTATTCTCGTCCCCGATTCGCCGCCCCTCTCCTCACCCGCCACGTCACTGCTCAATCAGGTCTCCACTCTCTCTCCCTTTATTCCCGATTGCATTGCGCGCTTCTATTTTTCTTCAATTCAATTTCATTCGGTTTTTTCTTATTCCAATCAGGCGCTTCTTCCGTCAGAAGGAGGGTCGAAGATGTCGTGCCAATTGCTACCGGCCACGAGCGTGAGGAGATTCAGGCCGATCTCGAGGTATCTTAGATTCTTCCTTTGCAATCAACGATTTCGATCAAATCTATTTGTATAACACATCGGAAAAAGATTGTGCGTATTTGAAGAGATTTATTTATTCAATATCCTGATTTTTTTTTTCAATTGTATCTGCTCATGACTTTTGCGGCTTATTTTTTACATTTCAGAGGCGTGTAATTTTTTGTTTATTTTGTTTAGGGAAGGGATATTCTTGAAATCAACCATCCTGAAGGCCCTTTCGGCACAAAGGTTAGTGTTATTACCTTATAAATATTTGTGCTGTTGATGTTTTGTATTGAGTTGTTAGAAATTACTATTGGATGTGTGCTGTGCAGTCTAATTACTTGAGAGCGTATTATAATTACGCTATTGCTGTCTTATTGTCCTTTTGTTTCATTTAGTTGTTTTAGACCGGAATTATATTTTAACCGTATTTTGTCTTATTACCTTATTGTTTAAAACACAATATTTTGATTGGCATAATCTGTACACAAAAAGTCATTAGCACAGTTTTGGATTATATAATCAAATTGTAAAAATATGTAGAACGCTGAAGTGATAAATGACTGTTGGGTTTGGGACCGTTATGCCTATTGAATTTAGTATAGAAGCAATTATCTGAAGATATTGCTCTGACAGGATTTGTGAAGGGTAAAATATGTGTATACACGTACTGAGTTTAGTGTAGGAGCAATCATCTGTACTTGGTTGTAAGATAAAGATTAAATAATAAGCATGAGGCTAGAAAATGGAGGGAATCTATAGCTTGTTGAGTTTTTACCCGACCACAATTTGAGGGTTTCCTGACATTAAACAAAACAAAGTTAAACTACAGGTATAGTTGTCGTTATGCAACTTGAATTTGAACTGAAGAAATCCTCTTCATTATCTCGTATCAAGATGTCCTAGGCATTTTTTTTTTCCTTCTTCGTTCTTTCCTTTTGTAAGTGGAAATATTGGTTTGTTTTTCTTTTTAACAAGTTCTTTTGATTCATGTTGCCGGATATATGACTGTTTTGAAGTGTGTTTGATATATGCCTACTTTGTTGTTTGTTTTGGTTGATAGGAAGCACCTGCTATTGTTAAATCTTACTTTGACAGAAGGATAGTTGGATGCCCAGGAGGTGAAGGCGGTAAGTGTTCGTTGTCTTTCTCCATGAATCTGTGTGCAAGCCTTTTCATAATCTGATGAAAAAAATACTAGATCTTGGTATTATTGTGAGGTGAAAATCCCCCCTTTTCTGCAGAAGATGAGCATGATGTTGTATGGTTTTGGCTGGAGAAAGGCAAGCCTTATGAATGTCCAGTGTGCGCACAGTATTTTGAGGTAAGCATTTACAATCTGTTGATACCACTGTGACTTACCATGATATATTTTGAGTTAGATGTCGAGATATGTGATTAAGTAGATTGAAAATTCTTGAATTGTTTGGATGCTCCTATTAGATCTGTGTGTCATGGACACGCTTTGGGTCCCTTTCAATTGTTACCCAATATTATGAATTTCCCTGAACAGACTGAAGTAAGATAATCTGAGAATTATTTGCTTGGTTTTTGCAAGTGTGATTCCTATTTTAGCAAAAAATTACATTTTAAATTGATGGGGGATCTAACACGTCAAAATTTCACAATTTATTTTAATTGTATTAACATTTGAAGTCATTTGAAGTCAGAAGAACAAGCCTTTTGGCTCCAGAACCAATGAAGTAGCATGGACTTAATTTGGGTTAAAATTGAAATTTTATTCATATTGGATAGGAATTTTAACAGGAACTGATTTGTTATCTTCTGTTAGTGTCACCACTTATCAACGCCTCATTTAATACCTGAGCTGGTATAATGTTTGATTTAGAGAAACCGAATGCTGTTTGCCTACATCATAAATACATGCATAGAAGATGCTCCACGAACATCATAAATAATTCCTCTTCTGGTTGAATATATCGCCACTGCTTCTGGATATGGTTATGAAGTTGGTGCAGTCCATCATGCTTACAGCTTTTTCGTTTATTAGCTACAACTTGAGAATTCCAGTAAAGAGGACACTGAATACTCTTAAATTGAACTCTTCTCACAAGCCTAAAATTCTAGTTGGATTAGAATATGTTGCTGCTTTGATGGTTGCATTAGTGCCCATCATTAAAACTAATTATTTGGTTTTTCTTTACAGCTCAAGGTGGTCGGACCTGGTGGTGATCCTTATGAACATGGCCATCATCATTGATTTCATCCCGCAATTTTCTTTCAGAAATAAAATTTGCAAAGAGAAGAGAGACAACTTCACCTCTCAAAATTACGAGGCCTTGTTTTGATTGGTCTATACCTTGCTGTTTTGCGACTTTAGAATAGAAATTTTGTCAGTATTTATTAGACTCATGCTGGTCATTCGATTGAGCTATCAAATCCTGCGGGTATTTTTTTGGCTCTGCCAAATAATTGATAGCAACACTGATTCTTTGGCGATTCTTGAATATGTAGAGCCTTCAACTATTTTTAGCACCCCTAAACCTCGAAAGGGAGTAAGGGACTACTAATTTAATCGAATTGAATAATTTTTTGCCAATGCAGATGGAGACAACTTAAGTTTTCTTTCTCTTTTTTGTTAAATTGTGCATAACCCTTTGTGCTGGCGTGTTTTAGTTAATTTAACTTTAGTTATATTTCCATAGGATTAATACGTTCTTAAATGTCGATTATTTTTTTGTTAATCACAAAGATCTCTTCTGAAGAAAAAAAAATGGTGTATTATAGATGACAATTTTGTTTCTTAATCAAAGGGTTAAGAGTTCGATATTAGGTCTGTACGCACAAAAAGAATATTGTTGTTAGGAATTAGTTGTTGGTCTTCAGCCAGGGAAATCACCATTTTCAAAATGTATCGTTGTTTTACTTAATGTGTGCATGTAAATAGTAAATCTGATCATATAGTGGGTCAGTTTTTAAAAAAGAAAGTAATTAATTTTATGAGAAACTGTTTTAATTAATTAGTTTCGAATTATAATTAGATTGTCGATTCTTTTCACCTTGTTATTTTAAGAACTGCAACAAAAATATGACAAACAAAAACTGATTATTTCAGAAAAATAAGGGATTATTTGGCGAAAAAAGCATAAAGGATCAGCATGTTATTAAAATGGCATGCGTAAATAAAAAGTGCAAAATTTACAGGTGCTCTCTAATTTTAAATGGTATTAGTAGCCAGGGAGTTGCATTTTGCCCTTACTGCCAGTTTAAGAATTTTAATTTCTTCGAAAATTTCAGTTCTGTCCAAGATGTTCGGATTATATCCAAAACGTCAAATATCAATATTTTTATATTTTGGAAGATATAATCTAAAATGCAAATTTTATTTTTTAAATTCTATACTTTAAAATACAAATTTACATATCAGATTGTGTAGTTGAGAATAAAAAATTAAAAATATATTTTAAATTACATAAATAAAAAATATAATATGTTTTGAATTGTATCTTTCAAGATAAAAAATAAAAAATACATTATGAAATGTCGAATCCGAAATTCAAATTTTTGTAGTTTGGACAATAGAATTTATAATACAACTTGACAATGTAATTTATGCAATGAGATGACACCATTACATTATGGCTTGAGATGAAGTAGAAGGGTGGGTGACCTGGATGAAAAGGGTAGTTTGCAATACTTGGGAGTGGAGAAGGGAATTGCACTGTATTTGTAGATGCACCATGTCCCTTCAAATAACTCCTTCCATGACTAAACTGTGAGGTTGAAATTCAGGGTTGGTGGAGGAGGAAGAAGATAGAGTGGAGAAGATAAGGACAAATTAATCATTTCACCACCCAATAGCTGATAATAGCTGGTGCATGTTAAAATTATGGGCTTGCAGGTTGTAAAGGCCTAGTAGCCATTCTGGGAATACTTCTGTGAAAAAAAAGTTCAGATTTATTATTTTAATCTTAAATCCTAAATCTTAAATTTAATTTATAAGTCTAAAATTAAAAAAAAATGTTACTTAAAAAAAATTATTTCCCTAAACTTTCGTAAGTTCTAAAATGACAATTTTATCTTTTATAATGACAACTTCTGAATTTCACTGTTATCAACATTTTGTAGAACTTGATTTCATAATAAAATTTCTAAAACATTTCTATAACAGTATTTTTGAATCAAATTTTTTAGAACACATAAAATAAAATACATTTTGAAATAAGCTTCTTGGAATATATATTGTCTTTTAAAGTGTTTTTGGAACGTGTTTTCTGAAACGGATAAAATATGTTATACAATAAGCTTTCGATAATAAAATTTTTGATACAAATTTTTCAAAAGGTAAATGATTGCTTTTAAATTGAGTTTGAATGAACTTATTTTTTTAGAGAATTCTTATTTATTTATTTATTTATTCTCTCAAAGAGTACAATGTATAACGGAGGTGCAGATGTAGCAGCAACGATGATGACTTGATGTAATGAAGAAGAATATTTTAGACCTTTCCTGGAAGTATGTGGTGCAGTCAGAAATAAAGGGGTGCAGGAAGTAAAGACTGAAGATAATAGCTTCTTCTTCCTGGTTTAGATTACTTGTACGAGACCTTCATCTTCAAGGGCTTGGTTCTTCAAATGATGACTTGGAATCTTCTTGAAATTCGTAGTATTCGTTCTCCTCAAATAAGATTTTAAGTTTGAGTTTTGTAAATAAAAAAAATAGGGGTAGAATATGTGGCCTCAATAACAATTCTTTTGCCTCCGAAAAATAATGGGTACAAGTTATAATTGATGAACAAAATTTTATTCAACAAGAGAATTTTTCATTTAACAAGACAAGTGAGTGAGGAAATGGAGTTCTGATAACAAGTGTCATGTTTAACAAATTAGCTATAAAAAAGCTAAATATAATTTGACTTTTTTTTTAACTGAAAATTATTAGTTGAAACATTTGAAATATTAAACTACTTTATTAATTTAAAGTATTTGAAAAAATTAAGAGTTAATTGCTAAAATATAAAAAAGGATATAATACGACATTAATGTATTCTGATTTTTAGATAACAATTTATTTTAAATATTTATAACTTTAAGCTTTTTAGATAATGGTTATAAAAAGGTGTCCTAGTTATTTTTAACTCTTTTTGTTATAAATAAAAAAGAGTTAAAGATATTAAAAAATAAAATAAACAGTGAGATATAAAAAGAGACAGCAATTGAGAACATTTTATTGAAATATTAAGGATAACTGTGAAAAACTATAAATTCAAACATTGATATAAACCCATTACTAAATGTATATACTCTAGTAAAATTAGTAAAACTAAACTATAAACTAACTAAAACGAGATTATAAATGTAATTATAATAATACGTTTTATTAATGCATCATCACTACACAAACCAGGGGCAAAGAGTGTAACACCAACAGGATTTAATTAAATTAGTAATCATTCACGTAAGATAATCCAAAAGCATAGCGTTTAATGATTATCTGAGGACAAAACATGAAGTGCAATATATCAAAATGGCTTATCATTTGTATTTGACTTTTAATGATGAGCTCAAACTTCTTTTTAGCTTTTTAAACAAGTTTTGTCTTTTAATTATATTGGTCCACACTAACATCAAACGATATATTTGAAATCTGCATAGCAATCGAAATCTCCTTTTGTAGCCAAAGTAATAATGACACAATTACACTTTCAATGAAAAGGATTCTATTCGCAGAACCATTTGTCTTACACCATCCTATTTTAAATTTCATAGAAAAATAGCGCAAAAGTTTTTCTCAAATCCAAATCCAAATAATCAAAATATACATCTCTTTCCTTTAATAATCAGTATATTATTTAGCATTTTAGGTTCAGTAAAATGAGAAAAACATGAAAATATCAAATATTGTAAATCATCCATGAAAAAAGTAACTTAATAAACATAAAAAATTCATATTTTATTTGGTAAATATATCATAATACACTCTATAATTTTGCTGCTTGTGCTTTCTATAATTTGTTAAACAATCTTTTGCTACATGTTTGAGATTTCACACCAAGATATGCCAAAAGTAATCTCAGTAGAAAAGGCTGCAAGGCGTGCTGCAGGTTGTGCTTTTCCATAATTTTTTATAAATGTTTAGGACGTTGAAGTCATTAAGTCAATCATATATAAAGGTAACTTCTTTTTCACATATCATTGTATATTGCAATAAAGTTTGACAAGGCGAAAATAAATTAATAGATTTCCATTTAAAAATGACCCTATGAAAAATTAGGATCTTTTGCCACCAACTGAAGTATGGTTTCCATATATAAAACCCTCGATTGCTTGGTTTATTCTCATCCAAACTTTTGAATGACAAAAGTTGAAGCTAGAAACAAGCATGCCTAGTCAATAGGCTATAGATAAGGGCTACCCTCTTGGCCTAGGTAACATAAAATTAAAGTCTTTATAGTTAGGTTATAGTTTGAATCACTATTATGAGAGAAAAGTATCACGAAGATTCAAACACAATGAAATTGTCAGATATTCTGTATTGGTTAGGGATAAATTTTTTTAATAATTGATAAGTAGATGTAAATTAGACATGAAATATTTCAATAATTTTTAAATAGATGTAAATCTTATCTTATAAATGAGTTTTGTAAAATTAAATTAATCCCAAATCATAAAGACTCAAAGTCACACAGCTGATGGAAATAAATATTTAATCTCACTCAAATATAACCATTTTGTGGCTTTTGTTAAATTTAAGAAAAAAAAACATGTTTTTGTTGATGAAGCAAAGAATATGGGTATGTGCATGCCAGCTTGTAGCAGATGAGATCTCCAAAAAATTTGAAAATGGTCATACGCGAGTTGCACTAAAGATTTCTGATTTTGAAGTTTACACTCTTTTTCAACTGGCTACTCAATTATGTTCCCTTTACTGAAAAGCTTTGCCTATTTTGAGCCTCCCAATCTTAAAGATCACACTCATCACACAGTACTTTAATCTCCAATAAGAAGGTAGTGCCAACACCACATCTTGTCTCCTCCTAACACAAACGCTCCTCCTTCTATTATTATTTCTAAATGGATTTTGAACTATATTTCGCTTTGTGTATTCGAGTGTGAGGCTTGTAAGGAGTTGACGAAATGGAAAGTTGATCTGAACTCTCCAAAGATGAGGCAAAAAATTCACCATTTTCTTTACCTCTGAGGGATATTAACCACTTAGCATTTGCCATGTTACAACTTATTTAAAATTTAAGTCAACCAGTTTAACGCAGATGTTGTTTTTTCAGTTGTACCATTGTTTTATGAGCAACCAAAACCTAATCTTAATGTCTTTTCATTGCAAAACTTCAAAAAAAGTTCACTAATGCATGGAAGTGAGCTTCTGTTTTATTATATTATTTAGATTTTCTAATCAAGAGGGGCAAAAGCAAAACAGTTTTCATTGAATTCCTAAAGAAATATCTTCATTACTAAAGCAGACAAGTTTAAAGACACAGTAGTTAAAAGAAACAAAAAAGTGTTAAACATTTTCATTCATTGTGTGTTAGGACAAAAATAGTGCATGAATGAGAATTATAGACATTCACACCCTTTTTCAAGCCGGAACTTGCCTGTGTTATAAAGAATAACTCACCTATAATAACTCTAACTTGAGTTATGCAGTGTTTTGAAGTTTAGTTACTCCAACAATACGAAGAAGGAATCACATATCATGAAAGTTTGACCCTAGGTAAAAGAGTTTGGTCTATGACTCACGAGTTCTTCTAGAGCTTGATGACATCCCATCTTGAATTCTTCACGTTAGTTCAAAGTCTCCATCAATGCAAGCAATGAACGGTGGTAAACTATGTAAAGTAGATAGTGGACAGAAGGAAGGGCAAGTAGCAATGTAAGAATTCCAAGTAAGCTTGCATGAAAGTTGAATTTTATAGGGGGACACACATAGTGGTGCACAATGAGTGTACTCATTAACCTATGCATGGTGATCTACCTCAGTAAACCTCAAGTTTATCTTCTTGAGCCTGTGATGTATGCTAGGTCCACCTTTCACTTTGCAATTAATTACATATTACTATGGTTTTGAGAATCAAAGCTGCAAATATTATAGCACAACTTATAGAGATGGAGAAATGAGAAAGTCATATCATATACCAATAAAATAAGTTCATGACTGAGATGTGTTTCATTGGAGTCCACTAAGGCCCTAGCTAACTGACAAAACAAAGTATATACTAAAATAAATATTCTGCTTATAATTCATCACATTTACGTCTGTTATGTTTCTTAAGATTCCTTTTGGGGAAGATCATGACTTAAACTTCTTTATCTTTTTCTTCTAAAGAATTTATCTGTCTGCTAAACAAATGAAGTTATAGGAGGTTATTGTTTCACCTAAATGTGTACTTGGTTACCATTATTATTTATCATTATGCTTAAACAAGGTTTATAGCCTTTAGACTTGTTTCTTTTTCATGTGTATAGATAAATAAAATTTGTCTTGAGTGGGTTTAGAGCAACTATGTTTAGTGGCAAGCAAGAAACAACAACAAAAAAAGTTTAGAACGAAAAGCTTACTTACTTTTTCTTGTCAATTCTAATTTGAAATCCCGGCTAATTTACATAGCATAATTATCATATGTCAGGTAAGAAGAGGAAAATACCAAGAAAAAGCTTTCAGTTCCTTTTAAAAGTGCAGTTCTTGGTGATTTCCAATTTTTTTTTTCTTGAGTTCCTTCGAGTGGGAAAAATTTGAAAGAACTTTAATTTGAGGTTAATGGTTGTCCATCAATCATTCAGAAAATCATAAACAAATGAATGTGAAAAGATTTTTTTTTACAGACTAAACTTCCTTGTTTTCAGTGATATTTTTTTTTGTGGTTGTAGTAATCTTTATTCACTAACATTATGTGAGAGTGAAGAGCTCTCTCTTGTAGCTGTGCAGCTTAGGAATGGATAATGGTGCTATTCTATGCTTTGATTCTGTCCTCATAAAGTTTTCCTTCTTTTGTCTTTGTCTTTACCTCACCTTTTCATGGATACCCTTCTAGACTGTTGCAGCGTCACTCTATATAGTTGGTGCACCCACTGGTCACTATATATACATTGCAATGCATATTCACACGTTTCATTCCAACTCTACCATAACCTTTTGGGTGTAAAGGGGCATCACCATCCTACATTTTCTTCATTGTAGACCTCTTCACTCTCATTGCAGTTGTAGTTGCTAAGGTTGCTTGTGCTCCACCAATTTCTTCAAACAATAAAATGAGTCAGGCATATTCTCATACAGGCTCTGGTTTGTTCTTTTCCTCCACTTCATCATATACTTTAGTCCTTTATCCTTCCTTGCACCTAGCATGAACTTTAGTCTTTAGATTTGTATCACTTAATTATAGGACCTTCTTGGTTCTATTTATCTATTTTGTAAACCATTTGGTATACTATTTCAGCTTTGATACTCTTATCAATGTAAAAGATTCTCATGACTTTGTACTTGAGTTTTGAGATCTGTTAGTAACTATCTCCAAACTTAACATGTCATTGACTACTATGTTTTCTTGCTTACAATTCCAGGCAGCAGAACCACCCGAAGAACTTTTGAGTTTGGAAAGACATATGTAGTGAGACCCAAAGGAAAACACCAAGCTACTATGATTTGGTTGCATGGTCTTGGTGACAATGGTTTGAGGTATATATGGATGCAATCTCTCTTTGATGTTATCATAGGCCATTCTAACATTGTCACAACTATTAGCTGTTCATTCTCATACTAGTTGTCCTATATTCACTTTTCTTTTGGTGGATCCTTTCACTTTCTTTCTACCTCTCACAATCTTTAATGCTTTCTAATATTATACTTTTTTTTCTTTTCTTTTTCACTGTTCTCTTTTTAACTTTTCTATAGAAACGATGTACAGCTAAGGTATTTGTGGCACATGGGAATGAATTATTTCATGTTGAATTTTCACACAATTCAACACGTGATATGTTTTTGCCTATTTCTATAGACATTAAGTATGTGGGTCATGAATCATAATTAATATTGGTTGACATCATGAGTACAAAGATACACACAAATTTTTCACATGGTCATGTCTCATGAAAATTCAACATTAGAAGATTCATTGTTGAATCCCCAGTCCTATGCTCCACCTTCAAAATATACACTTTCTCATGTTTTGTTATGAAAATTGGTACATTCTAGTAATGCTCCTTACAGTGCTTATTATGTTCACTGAAAATACCATTGAGTTTGAATATTTCAAAACAGTGTTTTAAACTTCCTGTGTTAGACATTCCTTTTCCATGCATGCTTGAGTGCTTTATTCTAGACAATTTTATCAAGCAAACCATTGGTTCCTAATGGATGTGTTATATTTACTAACCAGTGACATTCTTATCTAATTTTAAGCTTTGTTTATTGTAGCTCATCTCAGCTTTTGGAATCCCTTCCACTTCCAAATGTAAGAATTTTATATATTGAATCAGTTTGAGATTAACTTGATTTAATTAATTTGTTTTTGTGCCAATATTCCCACTATTATATGATATGACATGATGTAGATAAAATGGATTTGTCCAACAGCCCCCACCCGTCCTGTGGCAATACTTGGTGGTTTTCCCTGCACAGCATGTATGACATACATAAACTTTTTTGTTACTATATGTAATCTAAGACTTTTATAGTCATAAAAAAAGTCTAACTTTCTTGGTGGCTTATTAATCAGGGTTCGATGTGGGAGAACTTTCAGAAGATGGCCCAGATGATTGGGAGGGTTTGGATGCCTCAGCAACACACATTGCTAACTTGTTGTCAACAGAGCCTGCTGATGGTACACTCTCAAGGCCAAATAACATAACTTTTTGCAATTTTACAATGTCCCACAATATCATTTCCGTATAATTATTAGTTAAGAAAATTGATCAATCTTTAACTTTGGACTATGTTTTTTGTTCTTTAAACATATCCAGTTTGTGTATAGATGAAATTGATATAATGAATTATGTGATAGTGAAAGTTGCTATTGGAGGGTTCAGCATGGGTGCAGCAATGGCCCTATACTCTGCAACTTGTTTTGCTGTAGGAAGGTATGGAAATGACATTCCCTACCCTGTCAATCTAAGAACAGTGGTTGGACTAAGTGGTTGGCTTCCAGGATCAAGGTATGTTGTAAAACTATTTGTTTGCACTCATATTAACGATAACATTGGTCTTTTAACTGAAACATGAGACTTTACATACTAAATTCACATGACTGACATGGTGGTTGAAACCTGCTACTTGTAGGAGCTTGAGGAACAAGATAGAAGTATCACATGAAGCAAGAAGAAGAGCAACTTCATTACCCATTTTGTTGTGCCATGGAATCAGTATGCATCTATTAAACTAACAAGTTAAGGTCATTGTTAATGCTTAGGATTGTAATGTGCTTTGTACTATTTGTAGGTGATGATGTAATCCTTTACAAATATGGTGAAAAATCAGCTCAATCTTTGTGCTCCGCAGGGTTTCGATATGTTGCATTCAAATCCTATGATGGGTAACAACTTTCATAGATGAAATTATCCCACTAATTGGTCATGAATTAGTTAAAGCAAGTGTTCATCTTTTATTCTATGATGTGTGCAGGCTTGGTCATTACACAATTCCTAGAGAAATGGATGAGGTTTGCACTTGGCTTAGTTCAAGGTTGGGGCTTGAAGGGTCCTCATAAGTAACTTAATAAGTATCAGTTAGTTCATGGTTGTAGAAGGCATATGGAACAATAATAGCTAAGGTGGGAAAATGCATATGCACCAATAGGTAGATCATGGAAAGGGTAAATATTTGTGACAATTTATTTTCTGAATCCTTTTTGTAATGTTCCTCATCAATAAAATATTATCTAAGTATTTCCCTCATTATTTTTGCACTTTTGTTTATTATTCTATCCAAGCACACCAACTTAAAAGAAAAGAAAAAGAAAATGTAGATATTTTTTTAACTTTTTTTTTCATATGACATAGGATATAGTTAATATTATAAATTCAAGGCTATATATAGCATTGAATTGTACATAGATGAAACGAGATTATAAAGTCAGGATAATAGAAAATGCTTTAGGAAAGCTTATTTAAAAAGTGATGCTGCCTAAAACCACTACAAGATAGTAACTAGTTTCTGCGATGGTCTTCATCATTCTGGCCCAACCCGAGAGTTTGCTTCACAGCCTCTGTAGCACCTTGGGCCGCGCCCTTCACCTTCTCCCCTGTCTGCTGCAGAAACCCTTGGGTGTTGTCCTTCCCTGATTGGGCCGATTCCTTCGTTGACTGGCCCATTCCTGAGGTCTTCTCCTTTGCCGCTTGGGAAGTGTCGCAAGTCTTATCCTTCGCAGCTTGGGCTGTTTGTTGGGTCTTGTCCTTCGCAGCTTGGGCCATATCGTGGGCCTTGTCCTTTGCAGCTTGGGCCTTATCCCCAAGATTGCCCATAGTCTGCTTGGTCTTTTCCTATGTCACCAAACAAAAACCCAGCTTCAATGTTAATTACAAATTAAGAAAAAATGCATAAAACAATATTAAATATATATATATAATTGTTTTCTCTAAAGCAATTGGTGGATACAAGAAGGAAACATTGGTAGCATGAATTGTAGAGAGAAAATGATATAAATGGTTGTTACCTCAGTTCGGCCCTTGGTTTCAGCAGCAGTGTAGCCTTGGTTATGGGATGCCATTTTCTCTTCAATATCAAATCTCAAACTTTTGTTCAACTTACTTGTGATCATGTTTGAGTTACTTTCTCTCTGTTTATAGAGTTTCATGTCCTTGTTAGTATTGGCACGTGTCCAACTCTATGACACGTGTAAGGCACGTGCCACTCTTAAAATTGAGTGTGCTTTACAGCTTTCCATGCAGGGAATGAGCCTGTGGATTTTCGCCACGTTATCCACTTTTTCATGTGAAATAATTTGAAGGAAGAAAGATAAGGTGAAAAAGAAAAAAAATGGTTTAATTTAAATAAGTTCTTCGTATTAAAATGTAATAATAATTAAATTATATCGTAAGAATAATATATAGAAATTTATTTAAACAATTAAATGATGCATACTTTCTATTTATTTATTAACAATTATTAACTTGTAAAAATTTATACGTTTATAATTGGTCAAAGAGAAATATCACAGATAATATGTAAAAATAATTAATTGAACTGCTCTTTTCCTAACTTAGTCTGAGTCTGATATGACTAAATTTCTTGCTTATCTTTGCTGCGCAACCATATCTATGCTTAAAATGCTGAAATTTATTTTAAAGATTAGTTAAATTTGATGTTAACAATAAATTTAGATACTTATAATAGTTGATTTTATAAAGTGACATGATTATTGTTGTGTGTTGTTATTAGTTACGTTTTTACATGTAAAATATAAAGGGAACAGTTTGATTAAATTATATTTTTTTCATAAATTTAAGTATTTGTAATTAAATTCTTATAAAAATTTATTTTATTAAATATCTAAAATTTTAACATTTTTTAATTTAATTTTTAATAAAATAATAATACCGTTTGATTTTAGAATTTCAAATAAAATATCATAAACTTGGACCATAAAAAAAATTAGATTTTATAACTTTAATTATCTATATAGAAATAACATAAATTTTTTTTCACAAATTTAAATATTAAAATAAAAATCAAATCATTTATAAGAATATACAAAACAATATAATCGAGTTTGAAAATCTTTATATTTCTTATCAAGTTTAATATATTAATGTAAAGATTATAACATCAATACAGGACATGAATGAAAAAATATATAAATTTTAACATTTTTTTTTGAAAGCATTCAATTCAGAATATTTAAGTATGTGATGAACTTAAAATTTAACTGAAGGATATCCTCTATGTGAAAACGCACCAACAATAATAATAACAAATAATAATAATTAGATTACTTCAATTTACGTTTTTAATATATATATATATATATATATATATATATATATATATTTGAATATTAAATAAAACTAATTTTTTAATAAGTACGACTAAAAATATTTAAATTTATCAATAAGTTAAGATTTTAATTTAATTTTTTCTTTTTATTAGTATTTAGAGTTTACCCTAACTATGTAAACTTGAATCATTCATCAAAATTATTAGCTTTCTATTCATTATACAAAAAAATTCATCCAAATGGATAGGAATTTATAAAAGTTATTAATAGAATGCTTCAGTGCAAATTGTCCATTGATTTTGGTATTATTGGGGTTGGATTAGTTTCAAACTGTTAAAGCATGTGCAACAATTCCAATATTTAAATTTAGATAAGCTTAAATTTTAGTCTATAAAACTCTCTACAGAAACAAGATATTTGTGTTTGACTTTATTGTTGAAAATAATAGAAGACTCCTTTATTATTGTAAATAAAGAAATTACCTTATCATTAAGAATAGGTTGAATATTATTTGTCTAAACATTATTTATATAGCCTATCAGAGATATATATATATATATATATATATATATATATATATATATATATATATATATATATATATATTTAAAATAAGTAGAGATACACACTATAACGTTCTATATGTTTATGCTTATAAGAACTTCTGGTTAATTTAAAATGTCTATAGAAAAGTTGATTAACTTAATGAATGATAATAGTTTTGTCAATAATTTATATTATTGTTATAAAATAATTTAAAGTCAAAATAGATGAGTGGAGTGTCAGGATCATCCTACTCATAGTCTCCAATCATAATCATTGTAGGTAGGACGGATTAAAAAATAGTTCTTAATATTTATACAAAAGAAAAATATTGTAATTTTCATAAAAGTATATAATTGACAAAATTTATATAATTGTCAGTTAATAGTTCTTAATATTTATACAAAAGAAAAATATTGTAATTTTTCATAAAGGTATATAATTGACAAAATTTATATAATTGTCAGTTACCTATTACCTATTTTCATAGTTCAAAATTATTTTATAAATTTTCATTGCCAACATCAAAATTAATTTCAGAAGTAAATATACAATTAAATACATAACATCTGTTTGATTTTCCCATTTAAAAAAATCAATAAATTTGTTATGTTTATTATGGGGACAATTACCCCACATCATGTAAGGTAGATGGTGACAAACAAAACTGTATTTATTAATTTATAGCATTTGTTATTTTCTTTTTTCAAAAAACATGCCTATTAAAGATATTCTAAAAATAATAATCAATGTATTTCTTCATTTTAATGCAACAACATACTCTTCCAGTAAATACATAGCTTTGGTAAAGTTGAAAAATGAAAAAAAAATCAACGATTTTATTAGAGGGAGAAAAAAAACAATCAATTTGAAATATTTTATACACTAAAACTGTATTAGGAGGAAAAAAAAGAAGAAAGTATTGGATAATTACATAACTAAATTGTATGATTTTTTTTAACTAATCAATGTCAGAAATTGTTTTGCTGTGATAATTTATTTTCCTAAATGAATAAATTTGCATTTATGAATCTATAGGAAGTAACATTAGGGTATGGGAGGGTAATGAAAAAAAGAATTATGAATTAAGAAGAAGAAGAAGAAGAGAAGCTGAAGTGTTTGTTTGTGGTGCTGTGTGGAGAGTGAGGGTGAGGGTTTGTTGGGCAGAGAAGAAAGATAAAGAAAGAAGAAAGAGGAATTTTCGAATCAATTGAGAAAAGAAGAAGAAAGAATCAATCGAATCGAGAATGTCTCTAACGAGCGTGAAAATGTCGGAAGAAGTGTGGCTAAGTTGCGTGACTCATGCATTGTCCACAGAAACCGAAGAGATTATGGGTCTTCTTCTTGGGGACATTCAGGTAATCTCTAACCTAACATTTTCTTTCTCTGTTAGCAACTCAATTGAAGAAACCCATAGTAAAAGTAAAATTTTTGATTAATAATTGTGATGAATTGGATTGGATTTGATTTTTTTCAGCATTCGAAAAATGGAAACGTGACTGCATTGATTTGGGGAGCCTCGCCGCAGACGAGGTCTGATCGGCGGAAGGATCGGGTGGAAACCAACCCTGAGCAGTTAGCGGCAGCTTCTGCCCTGGCTGACAGAATGACCACGGCCACCGGAACCACCACAAGGGTAATTGGTTGGTACCATTCGCACCCCCACATTACTGTTCTCCCCTCCCATGTTGATGTACGCACCCAGGCAATGTATCAGCTTCTTGACTCGGGATTTATTGGCTTGATTTTTTCCTGTTACAGTGAAGATGCAAACAAGGTTGGTTTGTCTTCAATGCATGGCCAAAGCACTCTTCAATTCTAGGTTTTTGTTGAGTTTATCTTCATATACCTTTGGATTTTGTTTAGGTAGGAAGAATTCAAGTAATTGCTTTTCAGTCATCTGATGGGAAACAGAGTCAAATATCAAGACCTATACCTTTGTCTCCTATAAATAGAAGCTCTGTTATTGATATTGACTCATCGCCAAGTTCCTCAGAGAATTTATCAATGAGACCTGGCTACTTCAAGGCAGAGAGCTCTGTGCAGGACACTGGTGATTCGACAAGTGTTGGTGCTAGTAAGGTATAATTTATCTCGACATGATTTAAAATTTGGCCGTAGAATAGACAGTGGTATTTAGAATGCTTGTTATGCTTGAATGTAAAATTAAAAAAACATGATGTAGCTTACAGAAATTGTAAGAGGGATGTCTCTTTATTAAAATATAGTTATGTTTGTTTTCTGCTCTTCAGTCTCAATTTTATACAAATCTTTAGATGATTTGAAGATCTTTTTTAATGCTAAAATAGCAACACGACAGATTGGTTCTTAGTGTCCACCTCTAGTGGTGGTTTTTTATGGTGTATTCATATCGTGACAAAGTGTTCAATGCAAGATACTCGAACCAACAAGCTTTGGAATCCTATCTTCTTTTCAGAATATGAAATGAAGCTATTGGATTTAGTGTTTGGAACTGGGACCAAATGGGGAGGAGGATCCATTGATGGATCGGAGGCAGTTAGTGTTAGAAATATACATAGTAGTAATTCTGCATTGG
>Ga0209700_105464_pt1 | contig 21409 bp, 6 predicted proteins | sample SiratroredBW_FD_187528 | JGI IMG/M metagenome (GOLD analysis project Ga0209700, IMG submission 187528) | Root nodule microbial communities of legume samples collected from California, USA - Siratro red BW (SPAdes) (version 2) | ecosystem: Host-associated > Plants > Roots > Nodule | place: USA... | reverse complement strand
AGCAAGAAGTCACTTAAAATCTGTTTTTCTGCTCCTTTTCTTAATTCCAGCGTTCCTTATTCTCTCTTTCTTCGAATTTCACCTAAATCTCAACTGCATTCTCTTTCCATAACCAAAAACGCATTAAACAGAAAAATAACCATAAAATCCCTAACTTAAACAAAATCCCTAAAAATCCTATAATTAAAACAGCATAAATGCTAAAAAATCCTAACAACTCTATACTTAATTAACCAATTATCAACAGTTATCAACAACAATCCCAAAAAATATTTTTCTGTATTTCGTAAATTAGTGTCCAGTTGAACTTGACTTGTTGGTCAACAACTGGATGTAATATGTGATGACAAACGAATCAATATAAATTTTTGTGAGCATTCTCTCTCATCCTTATCTTATCTACTTTGTATATTTTAATTATTTGAAATAACTTAAGAAGGAAGGTTTTTGTGACAATATGAATATAAGTTCATAATCAAAACATGTTTAAAATTAAGTTTTTGGTTTTGTTTCTATGTTTGTCATATATAAAAACTATGATTTGATCATTTGTTAAAATAAACAATAAAATATGTTAATCAAGTAATTTTTAGTTGAGTTACAAAATTTGCATATAATGTGATTGTTTTGACTAAAAGAATTGAAGATACAATGAGATTTTGAATATGTTCATCTCGTCATAGTATTTCATCAAATGAAACCTGTTAAAATTATTTATGAAACTATATCTCGTTAAATCTATTTTTTTTCAACCAATCAACTTAAATAAAAAAATATGTCAATTGTAATATTTCATACACAAGAATTACAATATAATAGTTGATCAGACATTAACAAAATATCACATACAAATGATTGAGTGGAAGTAGCTAATTACTTTTGATAAGATATGTCAAATTAAAGAGTTATAGTTTAATTACTTCACAAATACAATACTCATGAAAAGTTTTCAAAAATTAATTAAATCACACTCTCTTTTGGTGTAATTTCCCTGTTTTTCACAAATATAATGATTAAAATTATAAATATAAAAATTTTATAAGAAAATATTTTTTTTTCAAAGTAGTTAAAGACAAAAGTAAATATAAATAATTAGTAGAGTTGAAAGATCTAGTAAGTTAATTCACTCGTATGATATTTTAAACAGACAAAACAAATTTAGAATTGTCCAACTCTATAGGACCAATGGACATTTTGTCCCAACTAAAAATAAAAGAATAATTGAAAAATAATTTCAAATTAAAATAAATAATAATAATAAACTATATGTATAATTTAATATGAATATTACACTTTCGAAAATAGAAGAGAAAGTCATTATGTGATATTTAATATTTAATTTAAATTACATCGTAACTTTTAACCCAAATAACTAGTGACATAGAATAAAATAATCTCAAAACTTTAAAGTAATAATACATCCAATCTTTGAGCAAATCATTTCACGATTTTGCATGTTACCCAAACTTAAAATTAATTGATCAATTAATATTATTTCAAGTAAATTAATTTATAAATTCGTATGTCACTCAAGGTTTTAAATTGTTTTATTAAATTCTATCACATCACACTACTTTGATTATATTACATTTGCTACTTTAAGTATCATGAGACCTAAACATGTTTTTAACATGCCTTATTAGCTTATTATAATAGTCTCACCCACATGGATAGTTGTTGGTTAGCCGTTACATTTCACTGACACAACATCAAGGAATCATGATCCCTTTGATTAAAGAAGTATAGTCACTATAAACTACTTTTTCGTAGCACATATAAACTAACTTAAAATTTTCATTATGTGTCATCTAAGTCTCAGCACATCTATATCATCATAGTTAATCAACTTTTAGCACATTATCAACTAAAATACAATATAAAATTTTATAACAAAAATCTGGCAACAAAACGACTATATTTTAAACTTTTTCCAAATTTTAAAAACAATAACAAAATAATAACAAAATAACCACAACAGTAATAATAATATTTTACATTCTCAAATAGCAATGTTAGGAGATTGACTATCTCAAAACTCAATAAAAAAATATATTTTTTCATCCACTCACGTACATCAATATAGCATCTAGAATTCAATTGCATGTCATCTGACGACAAAGATTTTAATATTTACACACTTATCCATACAATTCAGAATTCTAAACAAAAAAATAAATTTTCTAACAAAATAACCAAAGCATAATTTGTTAAAACAAACCCTCGCAGATACTTTATATAAACAAATAGAAAACTTAGTTTATTTATTTATTTTTCAAAACTTCATTTTAGATTATTTTTGAATTGAACCCAAGTTTTTTTACCAAAGAAATCTATTTGTGGAGTTAAAATTTGCAAACAGTACTTGCAAAAATACACAGCAGAACAAGTCATTTATGAAAATTGTATAAGAAAAACGTTAAGATAAAGTTTAGAATTTGAAATCAACTTCTCTCATCTGTACAGATTTTTGTCTGACGGTATACTTCATCATAGAGTCTTGGAATGAGTTTCCCTCAATAAGAGCAAATAAGATAGCCTTTTAACATTTGGGGTATAAACCGATTAGAATAAAAAATATCAGCATTAGAAGGAGAAGAAATTACCTTAGATTAAAATTAAAAGTGATAAAAAAAATAAGAAGAATAAAGATTATAAGCATTATAAGGAGAAGAAATTACCTTAAATTGAAAGTAAAAGTAGGAAAAAAGTAAGGAAAAGGAGGAGAACCGAGAAGGTTGATTTGCTCTCTCTTTTTATTTTTCCTGAGTGCGGAGAGTGAGAATGTGAAAAGGGAAAAATGAGTTGTTATTTAAGTAGATTTATATTACAATGTCAAATCATGAAAATAAATTCTCTTCAGAAAAATTTATCTTCCCTTTTGTTTGGAATGATTGTCAATGAATTGAACTTGTCTCAATAGATTTTATTACTTCTATTAATGGTCATAACAACGAGACAAAATTTTTGGTAATTTTATTTTGCTGCTTCTTAAATTAAATTGATTAGGCCCAAATCAAGGTTATTAACAATAATTATGTGAAATTAATATTTTTTATTTTTACAATAGATAAGTTTTCATCACATTAATACATCTAAGTTCTCATTCAATTAAATTTAAATTTTCTAAAAAAAACTAATTAATTGTAGACTCAGAATAAAAATTTAATTTTATAGACAATCATGAAATCAACTATTAAACTTAATAATTGAAATTTCTATACACATAATCCTCACAAAAAACAAGTGTTACATAATGTCGAACCAAGGTTTTATATCATTGTATGTGTTTAAAAAACTCCAAAAGGGTTTTTCTTTACTAGATGTAAATCCTTTGTAGGAATTAGGAGTTCATCCAAAGACAGTATTAAAAGTAGTTGTTAATAGTTATGAAGAGAGATGATACACAATTAATATTATTTTCAACTACATTATTTTAGTGTTGAGGGAAAAAGAAAGATAAACATAATACACATAAAGAATAAAAATAACTGTTATTAATGATGTGTTTGAAAAAAAAAAAGCTTAATTTTCTCAATTTTAATTGTTTATTATATAAATAAGTTGTATATAAACATGTAAAATATAGCTTAAACTTAATAATTTTTATTTTTCCTAATTTATATACACGTTAATTTTGTTCAAGTTTTTTTTTTTTTTTTTATATCTTGAAACAAAGTTATGGGAACAACATTTTCATTTCGGATTAGATTATTTATATTAACTAATTAATAGGCATACCATATATCAGTAATGTTGTCTGGGTGGTGTAGTTGGTTATCACGCTAGTCTCACACACTAGAGGTCCCCGGTTCGAACCCGGGCTCAGACAAACTATTTTGCACTTTCATTTTGTGAGCAAACCCTTCACGGAAGAGAAGTCAGACAATAAAATCACAAGCTTCATTTCCATTTCCCATTTGTTCACTCTTTGTACTTTTCTTCCCCCTTTCAATTCGTTCCTCACTTCCTTTTCCAGCAAACTTTTTCTCCGTTAATCAGAGAAAGTGTGTGGAGAGAATAATGGATTGGGGAAACGTCACCGCTGAGGATCTCATCGACGCTCTCCGCGAGGTCGATTGGTCGTCGCCGCCGCGCCCGCTGTCGGAATTCTTCTCGCGATTTACAGTTCCCAGATCTTCCTCCAAATGGAACAGCCGCCTCAAATGCAATCTCTACTAGTACCGTCCCTTCCTTTTCCCTAACCCTCTCAATTTCATCGTTCTCAAAATTTCATGCAATTTCATTTCCCCCTTTTTTCTTTTCAATCAATCAGATGATCAGCCGAACGAATTTTCCTTTTTTCCTTTATGTTTTTTTTTTTTTTTGGTTGCATGTTTTCCTTTTTTATGATCTTACCTTGTTTTGGTCTTGTTTAGAGGTTTTACGGCTGATCACGTTATGGATTTATTTATTCTGTTTTTAGGGTTCCGTGAGGAATTTCGAGTTACGAGGATGCGATGATTAATCATAGGATAGTGTTATGTGTATTTGGGGATAACTTGTTATTGACGTATTGTGGTTTGGATTATTAGAGTAGAGATATTATGGGGCTGGGAAATGATAGTGATGGTTTGTGTTTTTGTTTGCTGCAGCTACCGGACCAACTACTTCCTTTTGATTGTGTCTGTTCTCAGTAAGTGGGCTTCATGGATACTGTTTATTGAAATTATGATCCTATGATCTTTGGGGAGGGCTTCTCTCATTATTAGCATTTTGAATTGTAGTATTGGGTTTCCTTCGGAGGCCGCTTGCTATTATAGCCGCACTTCTTACTGCACTCAGCATTGCTTTTCTGAATGACAGGTAAGCTGTGTTAATCGCTATCTTTATATATTGCTGTAGATTATTGGTTTTGAAGTTTATTTCATTTTGCAAACATTTTGGTAAGGGTTGTGCTATTTAGGGGACAGGTTTTATATGACTTTAGAGCTTAATGCTTTTGATGCCATTTAAAAAAATAATAATCTGAGCTCCGTGCTTGTGCAATGATATGCTTCAATTTATGTTTTTCCCTCTTGGCACACTGTTAATCAGAGCCTCAATAGCACACTAATAGTTTACTACTATATCGAGTTGCCATATTTTGTGGGTGGTAGTTGTGTTAAGGAAATTCTGAGCTGCCTTTGGTAGAATATTGAATGATACTCTTTGCAGTGTTCATAGTGTTTCTTTATGCAGAATCATGCTTATTGAAGCATGAAGTAAACCGGTAAAGCTTATATACGGGGTTGGTTTTCTAGATGACATAGCTTGACTTTAATTGCACTCCCAGTACCCATAAGAAATCCTGTCGTAAAGCTAACGTGACATGAATTGCATGATAGTTGTACTTCTAGCTTTCGTTAAGGTTCCTTCATGATTTGTAATAGTGGGTTAGTGACTTTTATATTTTTACACTGATCAACGTTGTAGTTTTAGCATATATCTTTGGGAGGCACATTGGATTGTTTTCTTTCTTGTGACATGAACAGAAAAATGAATAGGTCTTATTCTGCAGGATGGGAAAGGTAGGTATGGTAGGAAAGCAAGAGCTTTTGATCAAATTTAGATTTTGCTGTATGTTCTAGGTCTACTCGAGACAACTGTGTCAGTATCTTTGTTCTCAACTTGGATATAAAGAAAAATTTATGTTCTCTAACACCCCACTAATCTTCTATTTAGAGAGGGAGAGTAGCAATGCAAAATTATTTCTGAGGCTGTGATATTTTCATGGTTACCAAAAAGAGAAGAAAAAAAGCTCCAAAAGGGGTTATAACTTATAACAGCTGTTTAGTACAATGAACTACTGTAATAGTTGAGTTTGATGTTAGATATTTTATTATACTCAGATGATGGGCTATTAGCCATTTATTTTCCCATGTTAATATTTACCTTTGGATAATTCATAAAATATTTTAAAAAGTTTTACCCTCAATCCTAGAAATCTGAAGAAGTCTGAGAAATTTTTTACTGTGAAATCATCATTCATTCAGCCCCAGTATAATGTTATGGAAGTGCTTATCATCATCATCATCATTATTATTATTATATATATATATATATATATATATATATATATATATATATATATATATATATATATATATATATATGTATATATATCACATCAATGTAATTGGTATTTTTTTGCAGCTTTGCAGGTACCTTTAGTGAGAAGGTAACAAGAACAGTTAGGCAATTTTCACCACATTTAGCTGCCAAAATGAGACCTCCTCTCACGTAAGCATATTTGGTTGCTATCCCTTTTTACTTTGGAAGTTTATGCATGCTTATCAATTTTTTGAATTCCAGGCCTGTTATTCGTGGGCGTCCTTCAGCCAAGAGAGCGATTTATATATGTGGTCGGCCACGTTGGGTGTTTGTCTTGATATTTTCTTCTGGTAATTGAAGTCTTTGAAATGGGGATTCTTTCAATCATTAGTAATGTGGGATGTGCTGTTGATCCTTGCTATCAGTCTGATATTTTTGACTCCAATGATTCTTTCCCCCTTTTTCTGCAGCAAGTTTCATCCTTTGGTTTGTTTCTGCTGGTCTCCTGACTGTTTTATGGGCTCTTGCTATTGGTCTTCTTGGTACATTTCACACTGAGAATTTTAAAATTTTTTTGCAATTGTGAAATTTGCTCAAGTTTATTTCTCTTGCTATTTTCAGCTACCATCCTACATGCAAGCTTTAGAACACCGAACTTGAAAGCTCGTCTAAACACATTCCGTGAAGAATTCCGTGCAGTATGGCGCAATTATAGTGAACTGTAGCTTACATAAAATTTGTTGGTCTTTGATGTAAGTACTTTCTGCCTGAGCATTTGTCCATATTAATATGCTTAATTTTTTTTAATGTATAAAACATGTAAAATACAACTGTACATTGAAGTGATTGAGAAATAGATTTGTATATTATAGGTGTTAGGTTGGAAGTGTAGCTTCTTAAGTCACATATTTTCTATTATCACGTGATCTCAGACATGATAAGTAAATGTCATTCTCGATGAATATGTACCATCAAAAGATAGGTCTAACAAACATGATACATATTGGAAGTTAAGGGTTGGTCTTGTTATAGACCTGGTAGTGAGATCCGGAGCAATAATTGCAGCATAAATACGAAAGTACTAAAAGGGAGACCAGGGGAGTAATTCCCATAAGACATTATGGCAATGGTTATGCAACCAGATAGGTTCTGCCAATCGAGCTAATTAGGTGGAGGGGGATGAGTTGGAGGAGAGAGACACGAAATAACAGAACGACTGGACGGGTGGTATGGGGAAGGCTTGGGGGATCATAAGGTAGGAAAGATTTAAGGTTGTGAGAGGACTGAGCCTATTCTATAGCTGATGAGGTTTTTGGGGTGTGCATCTCCTTTGTTTTTCTTTGCATTCTTAGGATTTTTGAGATGCAGTTGAGCTCCCAGTTATTTCTTATTAACATTGTTGGATACATAGGGATTATTAATGTAATGGTTTTTAGCTCGTATGTTTAATTTTACATTTATTATTATTTTTTATTTTGTACATCTTCAAAGGCTTGTAAAACAAGCTCTCTTTACTTCATAAAATTCAGAAACTGGACATGAACTCCTTTTGTTGGCAAATATAAGGATTCAATTTGTAGTCCTATAAATGTTCACTTTTAGTGCCTCAGTGAAATAATCTCCTTTGGCCTCCTATTGATGAAAAATGTGTAAGATGTGGTCCTTGTCATTCACACAATTGTTTCTTTTTGGCTCCTTGATATGAAAATAGTAACCACACCTGACATGTTTACATAAATGAGGGGCCAAAAGGAAGCAATTTTATTTTCAGGACTGAAGAAACGAACATTGTTTTATTTGAAGGGACTAACAACATATTTGATCTTAAATATCTTCCCTCTCTGTCTAATGTTACTATTACTTTTCTTCCACTATAATGCTTAGGTCTATTTAGACGAACTTCTCTTTAATCTCCCTTCTAGAAGGGAAAAATAAGAAAAAGGTTGAAGTAGCTTCTCCATAAGCTAAATTTAGTTTATGCATAAGCTAATTTGTAGAAGGTGTCTCATAGTTTCTCTAATTTTTTTATTTTTAATTTGTGCTAAGCTAATTTTAGCCTATGGAGAAGTCAAATTCATCTTATTTTCCCCCTAGAAGGTCTTGTGGAGAACCTCGTCTAAACAGACCCTTGGTATATTAGTGGCATTGAAATGAAACAAGTAATAAACTATCTTATGATCCCCAGAGATATGTATACTCAAGTTGTACTCAATGTCTGATTGTCTAACCTTTGGTATTTCATTTCAATACTTCTATTGTCTTTAACTTATGTCCAGTCACTAAGGAGTTTTCCCCCTTATTGGTGGCTGAAACAGGGTCATGAATATGATATCATGTGACACTTGGCTTACTAATCTGATAATGTGTGAACTTGGGGAAGTTTATATTTCTTTTCTCTATATTTAAGATTTCTTCAGTTTCAGGCTTAGGAAACTTATCCACTTACTGATTTGGAACCATGTTCTGCTTTCCTTCAAATGCCTTGCCCCTTTTGCAGTGTCAGTTTTTGTTGTATAATTGTGTGTCTCCTATTGTGCACCTTATTTTTTGAAATAGCAACATTCTAACTTCTTGGCTTCGACATATTTGCATGTTATGTAGTGTTTTGTAATGCTGACACTGATTGCAGAACTTATGTGACATAAATGTTGTAGGTGTTGCTGCTTTATGAAGTATTTTCCTTTAATTGGAATGGAACATTCTATACGAAGCTGCCAACCATTGGAACTACCAGCAGATTGTAAATTTTCAGGAATCTTGTTTTTGTAAAGTACACTGTTTACGTTGTTTATTATGTCTAGCGGAAGCATTGGAATATTGATACACGCTGTAACCTAGAGAATGTCATCATTCTAGTTGTCAAAATTCTTAATTGCTCTAGACATTGGTTACATAAGATAAGTCAATTTCTTTTATGTTTCTTTCATTTTGATATTGTTGTGATTCTGATTAAGGTAGCAAATATGGTTGCTTGCATTGCATGAGCACTTTATTTTAGTACGTAGGTGATGAGTAGAACTTCAGTTCTTGAATCACATATGTTGACTTTGTTTTGCCTGTTAATTTAGTTTTACATGCTGTTACCTTATTTTCTTCGTTGCATGCACAAGCTCACCCCGAGGGTCATGTGTTTCTAACCTGGCTTCAAATTAAAAAAAAAAAACACAAATTATTAAAATTATTTTGATTCTTGGGACTTGAGTAATACTAATAAGATGTTTTGATACTAAAATATGAAAAGGAATAATTTTAGGAATTTAAACAAAATTATGTAGTTCTTAAGAAATTTATTTGAGTTTTTATAGCTACAGAGATTAATGTAATAAGGTATAATTTAGGCTATTTATCATTTACTTGCTCTCTTGTAAATCTGGTTGGAGTATTAATCAGATATCCAGTGTTTTGTTTTCTGGGCAATACAATGGCGATCTGATTCGATCCTCTCCTTATAACTACAATTAGCGTTCAGAACGAAAATTTTCCTCCTTGCAGTGAAAAGAGAGAAATTTGGGACCGGTTATCGCGGACTTGGTTTCAAAGGTTTTGCATTCTGCATCTCATAAAACTTAATTGGACATTTATATTAAGTGAAAATTTATTTTTAATCTTTTACAATTTTATTTTGGACTGTACATTTTAAAAATTTCAGTATTCGAAAGATATATATAATTTAAAATATAAAAAATGTATTTTTGATTGTACATTTTAGAATATACAAGATGTATTCTGAATTAGATATAGAATATATTGTTTTTTTATTTTTAAAATATATTCATATTTAATTTTAATTAATTTCAAACACAATTTTTTTAAGGAATATTTTTGAATTTTAAAACAAATAATTTATTTAATAGAAATGTATTTTTTAGTAGAAATAAAATTCACCAAAGTAAACATTTGGAATGATGATAATATGTTGTATGTTAATAATTAAAATTCTTGTACGATGTTATTATTAAATTTAAAAATATAAAACTTAAGTACTAGATGATAGTTCCTCTTGTTTGTCTCATATAACTTGTGGACTATGGTATAAGTGACTTGTTCATTTGTAATAATACCTCGCACTACTATAATGCAATGGAGATTTTATCTCCCGTCACATATCTACAATCAATCATGCATTACAGAATGTTGGCAATCTTCTTAAATATATCCTGTATTCATTAAACCAATGTATTAGACACCTGAAAAATAAAAACAAAAAGTCATGGTAATATCTACAATCAATTATGCATTACAGAATGTTGGCAATCTTCTTAAATATATCCTGTATTCATTGAACCAATGTATTAGACACCTGACAAATAAAAACAAAAAGTCATGGTAACGTAATAATAAAAGTAACACACCAGACAAGCATGCTCATGCTTTGATGACAATTGTGTATGACCATCATCTGAATTATGTGCTGGACAATGCGACAATACATGTGCTGGACAATGCGACAATACATACAATTGATCTTTGTCTGTTGGAGAAAGTATGTAGGGACATGACTTTATCTGAACCAATACATGTATCTAATTGCACATGCTGAGAAATGTGAATTTAGTGGCACACTAGTAACAAGATGGTCGACAAAGTGCAACAATCAGTCATCAATGATAGAAAATACACCTCCTTCGAAAGGTGGTTGGGAGGATGTCACGGAATCGTCTGCTCATATACAAACTGGCACAACGCACGCTTGAGAAAATGACACTATGAGCACGTCCTAAGCTAGATATATCCCGAGAACATGGCTATCGCCTTAAATGGTTGACTAGGTTGATGGTCATCGTAAGTCCAAAGCACCATAGCATAGGTAAGACCGTTGATTTGCATGTGCATAATGCCAACTATATATATGACATTTAACAACACAACGACACGCCCGAGGAAGGAGCTCTTAGTATGTGGAAGTGATATCCTTAATGCCCATCCCTGGAAAATGTTCATATATTTACATGAATTAAATATTATTCTTATATTTAATTGAAAATAAATCTAAATTGTTCAAAATATGTATATTACATACCTGTAGCGTCATCATCCATCACCCATCTTATGAAGCCTTCTAGTATGAACATATGTCATAGGATCATCTAATTTAATCTTTATGGATGATTCATCTTTCATATTCCTTCTAAAATCCGCCTATCAAATGAACATTGAGATTCCTATACCATTCAAGTAAGGCCATCTTTGTTTTTTAATTATTAGTCTGAGATAACTCTGTTTAACGTTTAAGTCAGTTACTTCTAAGAAAAAAACAAAAGATAATCAAATGTAAGAAGTATGAAAATAGTTTTGAATCACTTAAATGTGATAGATAACTAATACATGAGTCTTTCAAAGGATTGAGACTTTAAAGATTAGGTTTAAGGAGAATTAGAAAATTTATTAGATGACTCTAAATTTATTCAATTCAAAATACTAAGACGGTTGTGCTTCTACAAAATTTATTAAATGATACAAAAAGCAAGAAAAGGTGAATGAATGAAAAAAAATGATAAGTAATATATGGTATGGGTAAAATGGGAATAAATAGATATAAGAGAAATTAAATATCTTTGAGCATTTAATGTTTGGATAAATACTCATCATTTAGTTAGAATTTGTTATGCAAACTAGACAATTAAAAACTAAGCTTTAGAAATCATAACTAAACAATTGAATTGGAACTTATGAGTAATGATGACTACATTTCCCATAAATAGAGGGCATGAGTTACATAATCCACACACACATAAAAAAAATAGTAAAACAAACAACAAGAAAACTTTTTGGAGAAATCAAGAAAGAAGAAATATCTATCAAATTTTGAAGGTAAGAGAAACGAGATATATTCATTACTATCTATTTTTGTTTCTAATAAGGTACCCTTAAGCCTCACATCCTCAAATTATTTAATAAACTTTTGTTCATTCTCATGTCAAATGATATTGATTTTTGTTACACTTAAATTCTGCCTTTGTGCACTATTTTCATATGGAATTTGTTTTGATTAGATTTTTATGATTGAGTCACATGATCAAGATTTACTTTTTGGAATGCTTGTGGCGGGAGGATTTAATCCTTGAAGATTTAAATAGATAGAAAATATTATATTGGATTGAGGGTGTTGTTGATATTGCTTATTTATCCTAACTATTCATTTCAATTGTTATTTTTAGTTCACTGAAATTGTTATTCTTGATGTTATTTTTGAAGTTATTTCAAATGTTTTCCAGATGTTATTCTTGGTATTATTTCCATTATAACTCTCATCAAATTTTTTGTAGGATTATGTTTCTCATCATTTGAAGTACTTACTTTATTTGTTTTACATTATTTTGAAGTAAAGATTATCTTAAAATATATGTCTCACTTTCCTGTCTATTTCTTTGATATATATGAACCACAATTAAATTAATAGATAGACACTCTTAACTTTCTTCATTGCTAAGATATAAATGTATTTCTCTAGTAATAGGTGGAGCACAAATGTTACGAAAAATTTAGTTACGTTCAAAGGAATCACTCATTCTACCTTGACCCATTGCTCAAAATTTTGATATTTCATTGGTTTTAGATGGACCAGTAGTTGTTACCTTCTTCTTTGTTATGATAACATACAATAATCCTTTAGTCAACCTTTACTCACCTAATATATAATGTAAAATAGTATTGGAGGAGTATTCATAATAACTAGTACAATAGAGAAGCATGTAAAATATAGAATAAACATATAATACATATTTTTTTTTTGTATAAGATAAGATAGATATGAAAAGAATATGTAAATATCTATGAATGGGTATATAATAGATCCAATAATTATGTATTATATAAAGACAAAGTAAACTACGGTCTTATATCTCCCATGTCATATTTTCTAACTAACGATTATGCTATGTTCAAAATAATCTATTAGAAGAAGATAATATTAATCTTTAGAATCCTTATTATAATTCAAAAACTTAGAGTACACTTTTATTTGAATCCTCTGATATGAAACTTCATATTTATTTGTATTATTTCTTAATCTTTAGACTAACAAAATTTCTTCTAATTATAAAAATAATATTTATCATATGAAACATGACTATGGTCTAACTTTAATTTCTTTAAAGAAAAAACATATATTTTCTAATCTGATGCTCACTTTTATGGGTCATAAATAAAAGGAGTAAATTTTATTTTGAATTATATAATTTACATAATAGTTTTCGTAAAAGAACCACCTTGATATTTACAATGAATAAACTTAACGCTTGTGGAGTGTGAGAAACAATTTACCTTAAGGAACCGTTCTAGTGAAGAAACAACAAGTTAATCATACACATGATTTAAACAAATAGATTATATATAGTCTTATTCAAAGTAGACTATCCATGAGTCTAGTGCATTAAAGAATTTTTTTTAATTAACCCATATACATATACACTCTGTCTTTTTCAACATTTTAGACTATTAAATTACTTCAAATACTTCTTGTTTTAATGTAAAAATTTCTTATACAAATAAGCATTAAGGATTATAACTATTAGAATTATTGAACATTATTTTATAATACAATCCAAATCTATCTCAATCATGTAATGCATAGAGTAATAAATTAGAAAAGAAATTTTACTTTGTTTTAAATCTTCTAGAAGGAGTAAATACTTCAACTCAAGTTTTTCTTCTTCTATTGTTGAAACCAGTAGTACTATGACTGCAATCCAAATCAAACTGAAAGTAGTTATGAGAAAGTCAGATGGCAAGGTAATGTCTGTTCAAGGGGATGAAGAATTTTTAGACTTCCTTTTTAGTTTTCTAACTTTCCCCTTGGGAGGAGTTGTTCGGATGTTGGAAGGATATTCTTCTATAGGTAGCATTGATGGATTGTACAATTGCATTATTGCTATAAATGAAAACTAATATTTGACAGCAAAGAAAGTGAAGAACAGGCTTATTGATCCTGCCTGACCTTGCCCCACAGTTTAAATTAAGCATGTATATGTTTCGAATTAATGAACAGGACTCACAATATCATTGTTATTATATACGTAAAGGTTATAATGAGAGCAATCATTTATATATAACTAATAGAGACAAGAGTTATGATAAGAATATTGAAACTTATAGGCTTCTTAAATTAGTATTTCAAAGTCGGTTTGAAGAGGCTTTAACGTAAGGTCCCGAATCAATGTTGATCAAGACGACGTTGAATATTTTTAAACATAATGTCGATTAAACAACTAACGTCATGTAATCTATCACTACGTCAGTTTAAACGAGGTATTGACGTTAATGACATACATGAAAAGTATGGTAGAGATGCAACACCACGTCGGTTTGGACTAGTAAACCGACGTGGTGCTTATCTAAAATTTTAAAATGGATAGACATCACCACGTCGGTTGGTGCCTAAACCGACATGGTGAAGAGCACTACAAGGTCGGTTGGTAACTTCAAACCGACGTGGTGTTTTTCAGATGCAACACCACGTCGGTTTTGACCATAATCGATGTGGTGAAACCATTACAATGACGATTTTTGCCATAACCGATGTTGTGTTTGTGTTTTTTTATTTTATTTTAAAATACAGATTCAATTAGCTACTAACCACCCTACATTAGTTTCAGAAACCAACCACAATACATTTCAATATACAAAATCATATACAATTGCAGTTCCTAGTTAAATATATACATTAATGTACAATAAGAATTACTTCTAATGTACACTAAGAACACTAAGAACTACTTCTAATCTACACTAAGAACTACTTCTAATTTGGAGAAAATACTTTGCCCATTCTTTTTGAAGATCTTCTATTGTCTGCTTGTCCAATGGCTCTGAATATTGACAAAACTTGAAATAAACGAACAAACTTTAATCTTGGAACTTCAAAATTGACAAACATTTGACATATTTACAAACTTAAGACATGTTCTTACATGCTCCCAAGAATTTGTGATCCCAGCTCTTGCTATGGTTCTTATCCAGTGCATAATGTAATATTCATATTCCCAGCCTCCTTGTTGCTTATTGCACTTTCATTAAAGTTGAATCATCAAATACTTGAATGCTAATTTTAATAAACTTACTTTAGCAATTCACACACGGACATTAATATCTTCCATTTATTGTTGCTCCATTCCGTTTAGCAAATTCTAAAAAATCTTCAACATCTTTCTGATACACATCACTTATTCGACTTGTATTTATCCAACTTCGATCTAACACTACGAGTAGCGAAAGATTTTCAGATACATTATTCAATGAGCAAGATTAAATAGAAATTGTTGGGGATCGAACATCCCCGGATTCAATACCCAAACGCGTTTCTTATGTATTAAACTATACACAAAAGACCATTTAAGCATTCCAATTTTACAAGCATTCCAATCATACAACAATGCTCAAATAAAATACAAAAATTGCCAGGAATCATTCCCGGACTCAGTACCATACGCGCAATATATACATCAAACATACACAAAAAGCATTCAAATCCAAACAAGCATTCTAATCATACAGATAACCATTCAAATCATATTGTTCTTCCATTTCAAAGATGATAAAAACATACCTCTTATAGAGCAGTGGTCACGCCAAACCGACAAGACCAACGAACACAAATTCGGACAAACTAACACTACCAAAACCACAAAACACAAAACAAATAGTCAATAAATTAACAATATCAGTGAAAGCAAACAAAAATGGAGGAGAAAGAAACAACTCAAAGCTTCAACTAAAAAGCACCTCGAACGGAGCTTGAAACGAAAATGCAACCGTTCAAATGAAGCTCTCTACGAATATGAAGGAGAACGAGTGCAATGGACTTGAATGGAGAAGCGATGGAGGTCGAAACGTAGCCAAGAAGAAGCCGAAACAGTGCAGGAGAAGAAAAGTGAAAGTGAAAATGCGTGGCTGTGTTAAAATAGACAGCACCACGTCAGTTCTGAGCTTCTAACCGACATGGTGCATGACCTGAAAACCCCAAATCCAATTTTGATACACCACAACATCGGTTATGAGATTCTAACCGATATTGCGCTGAACCCTAATTTTACCCAATTTTTTGATCAAATTATCAGAGTGACCATAACATCGGTTGGACTCCTAAAACCGACGTCATGTTATTACCCACCATGTCAGTTAAAAGGCCATAATCGACGTGGTGACTCACCCGCTAATTTAAAGTTTTAAAATTTTGAATTTTTATTTTTTACTGTCTTCTTCACGTCGATTTTGTTGATTAACTGATATGGTGTTCACAACACAATGTCGGTTTTACTCCAACTGACATTATGAATATTTGTTTATTTATAAAAATATTACCGTATTTTTAATAATATCGTTTTTGTTTTTAACCGTCTGTATATCTAGACATTAAAGACTAATTTTCTAGTAGTACACTCGTGTGTATTCTTAAAGGTTATGCCAAGGTTCCAGCAATGTTTATGGCGACTCATGACTTGGTTGTAGAACCAATGTCACCCACCTCGGCTGTAGTTTTACTTAACCGTTTAAAGACACGTCTCACCATTGGTATCAAAGAGGTAAGATGCTGTTTAAAATTTTAGCTTCCCTGTTTTATCATGTTTTTGTTATCAGCTACAGAATTACTCGCGAATCATTATGTAGTAAACGGTCTCACACGTAGAAGGTAAGGGTAGACATTCTATATTAAACTATAAGCGTGGTCAATAATTACTTTTGAGTTGTCTCTATCCTGTGACATGTTTGTGGTTGGACACGTGTCGTCGTCTTAGCTCTTACGTGTCATTTATATAACTTTTGCTTATGCTACCTTACCTTTTGTAATTATTCAATAAATAATAAATTTTGTTTCTATTTTTTTTTTCACTTATCAATATAATTTTGTTGATCAAGTATCAATCTTCAATAAGGATTTACCGAAGTTTTGTTTCAAGAATTTGGAGATAGAGTTAAGTATTGGGGTTGCATTGAATGAGCCATGCATTTACCGCATTAAGCCTCTATGCGGAACAATGGCAGTAGGACGTTGCTCTAATTGGGTAAATCCAAATTTGGTTATGATTGAGAAACATATGAAAAGAAAATGAGGAGTTGGGAGAATCCAATGACATGCTTGTCAAATCTGAATGTTCATCATTGTTTGTTTACTAGTTTTGAAAGATTATTACATGCCACGTAAAAAAAGTTAAAATAGAGAAAATTAATAAAACTAATTATACTAATTATAATTTACTATAAAAGTTTCATATTACTAATTTATTAGTGCTGCTTTTTATTTATTAACATGGGTCAAATGATCTTTTTTACTAAATTTGATGAAAACCCTCCTCTATAGTTAAGTTTAAATTTAGAATTTGGATGCTTTTTCAATATGTGAAGAATGCATTTTAAAAAATAAATTAAATAATAATCTTAATAAAATAAATTAAATAATAATCTTAAATTAGATTATGATTATAAATAATTTAAAATTTTTCAACTACGTGTATTTTCTTTGCAGAAGGAGGATATATTCACCGTGTTCATGTCACATTTATATTCACACTATTCACACCACATTTATGTTCATGTCATAAGAACATTTATGTTCATGTCATAAGAAGGAACACATTTATAGCATGAACGTAAATGTGGCATGATAATGGTGATGTCATAAGAACATTTATGTTCATGTCATAAGAAGGAACACATTTATAGCATGAACGTAAATGTGACATGATAATGGTGAGTACCTTTACAAATCAAACATTTATTATGCCTGAATATGCAAGCAGATGTTTCCAATTGCTGAATAGGCTTCAACATTTATTGGGAGGTATTCCTGATACAGGAAGTATTGGCATATAGATGACGAAGTTAGGAATTGTTATAATAATGAAAATTATAAGGAGATGAAATTAATAGACTCAAAGTCATCTTCTTAATGACTTAAAAGTTCATGCCAATTTATCAGCAATGTTCATAATGAATTTTATGCTTTTGATGTCAGCAGCAGCTTCTCTGATGTCAGGTTCTGCTAGTCTGTTGACATATTGAAAGTATCTTTAACCTCAAGATCAGTTCTCACAAATGGTATATGTACTTGTTAGCTAATTTTTATGAAAAAAATTAGCCCTACTAAGACAATTTGATATAATTATATTTATAACTGTAACAGATAATTGGATAATAAATTAGAAAAGAAATTTTATTTTATTTTACATCTTCTAAAAAGAGTAAATACTTCAAAATGAATATTTGAATATTAATATTTACAGGTCAGGCTAACAGTATCCACTAAAAATGGAACAACTTTGCTTTTTATTCCAGCCTTTCATTTGCAAGTGTTACCTCTATTCACTCCAGCATTCATTCAAATATGAACATCTTTGTCCTTGATTAATGTAATGTAGAGTCCACCTCTATCTGTCCCTCGACATTAAAATGGCATTCAATTTCCCATTTTTTCCAAAAAGCCAACAAAGTCATTTAGCAATGCGTTCACTCGTTTTTTTTATAAGAATTTGCAGATCCTTTCAAATATGTCATGTATGATGTAGATGAGGGATGATGGCTCCAGTCTGATTCAGAGTAGTAGTAAGATAATTCCTATGACTAGAAGAAACAAACAACAAACCCCATCTAACAGTTCCGTCACCAAATTTGGAATTAAATGTTTTACTAGGAGAAAATTTATGTATCATTAGTTGAAGAACTTCATCTGTAACCTAGCAATTCGGATTGCCTCCCAATTCTATCGATGAAACAGCAGTATCAGCATATTCAACTTGCATATCATCTCGCGGTATTTTGTTGGTTGTCAAAGAGATTGCAATGTGAAAACTCTCATAATCAGAAACTTACAGGTAAACAAAAATGACTGTTAAAAACTTTACGTCACCTCCTTGGCTGTTCCAAAGCTGAAAAAAAAAGGAAAATGTTTTTTAACACAACTGTCTTCACAAAACATTTGTTTACATTGTTTTATATATATATTATATATTAATAAAATAATAATATTTTTAGGGTTGAGTATTGGGAGAGAAAGTGGGGTTATGAGAGAGAACAGAGAAGGAAAAAGAGAGTGGATTAGTGGAGGTTATCGTACAATTTTTTTAATTTTATTTTTATTAATAAATCATATTTATAAATTTTTTATTTTAAATTAAAAATATTATTTTATTATATATTTTTGTTTTTAGATATATTTAATATAAAATAAATTACATTATTTTATTTTTGAAGTTATCTTAAACATATTTTTTTTTTGTTTTTTAATTTAACACACACATATAGACATATATATATATATATATATATATATATATATATATATATATATATATATTAAATTTTATCATTTTTAAGTTTTTTAAACCAACTATACTTTATTTTATTTAATATATTTTAATTATTCGAACGACATTAAGTATTAACATAAATTAAAAAAAAATTGTTCTTTTCTTTTAGTGTCAATCTTCTCCTAGTGTTTAACTCTCCTTTGCTTCTCATTTGTAGAATCTAAGAATAAAATTTCTTCTTCGATTTTACAACAATTTAAAATGTTACATTGGGGAAGTTACTCATTCTTAAATAGAAACACTCAATTCAAAGAATAATTTCCAGTCAAGAGGTTAAGAAAATACATCAATAAAACACAGTTTAGAAGTTAAATTAAAAAAGAGTTTATATGTAACAAATTTCAAACGATTAGTCAAATAATTGGACAATCTAAATATAAAGTTTAAAATGAAGTAGACCGTCAAAAGAACTTAAAAATGACTATAGAATAAATTAACAAAACCAAAAATAAACTAAAAAAGAATAAAGATTAAATTCTTTTTGTCATATTATTAAAGTGATAAAAAAAATAAAAAATTGAAAAAAGATTCTCACTTGCCACAAATTTAACTAATAAAGATTATATAGGTGTGAATGTGCCCTTCTAATAACAAGTTTAATTTTTGTTTCTTTTTAAGATTTAAGTGAACTTAAAAAGATTTATTATTAGACACAAATTTAATTAATAAAATTGTATAAGTATGAAAGTTTGCTGTCAAAGAATATGATTAATGTCTTTTAAAAGTTGTATTAATATGATTGCTAGTTTTAATCATACACAAGTTTTATATTCTTTTATTCCTTCCTTTGACTTTTCTATTCTTTTAATTTCTTGTAGTTTTGAGAAGTGTACGCCTCTTACTTGAATGTACAATCGGATATGAGAGAATTACACATACTAATCAAATGACTTCAACTTAAACTCGATTTTATATTGATAACAAGTGAAGAAAATAAATGTCAAATAGAAATACTTAAAAATTCAACAAAATATGCATAAACTTAAATAAAAATAAAAACAAAACTACCTTTAAGAAATGTTCTACTAACAAATATCGGCTCAAAATTATAAAAACAAATAGCACTCAAAGGCACACAATTTTCTCGAATTCAAACTTATAAGCAAAAGAAAATTGAACGGCTAAATTAGGAGAATTAACAAAACTATGGAAAACACATACTGATCATCAAAAGCAAACTTGTAAGTCTAGGTTAATATCTATTAAGCTGAAAATGTCAATCAATTTAATTCTTGTCAAGCTTGATTAAATTGAGAATATATAAAAATAATAATTCCCATTATTTAAAGACTAATACCCAAAAGTGTTTTTGTGCTTTTGTTTATTGATTTAGAATGAAAAACTCAAAATTTTAAGAAAATTAAAATGTATTAAAGTTAAATTGATTTAAATTTCAAATATTTTATCTAGATAAAAGAATTTAAATTTATTGAATTTTTTTTATGTAGATAAAATATTTTAATTAGTACGACGTAAAAAAATTATTTTGATATTAAATAATTTTTAATAATTCAAAAAATCAGTTGATAATATTTTTAGTTAATGTTAACTGAAATTATTTTTTCACCAAAACTCACCAACATTTCTTTAATTTATAAGGACAATTGTTTGAACTTTGATTGAAAATATTTTCGAAAAGCAACCTGAACCTTGAATTTCTTTATTAACATTCATATTTTAAAAAATAAACATAAAAAATAACACTTTTTTATAAACCGAAATTAATTCGCATAAAAGCTAATTTTTAAAATCCTTTCATATAATTTCTTTACTTTTTTATTTTTAACTTTTAGTTTTGTAGAAAATATAATTTATTTTTTCTTATTTTCTCTTAAAAGTATCTATAGCATCCAAAATTTTAGAATAATCAAGTTGATGATAAACTAAGACCAGAGGCAAAATCCTGTTTTGATTCCCTCATAACATTTAACTTTTGCATTACTTTTGTTAGTTTATCTTCTTTGTTCAACTTCATAGACCACATCTACTGCCATCAACCTCCACACGATGTTCACATGGTTAGTAATCAATGAAGTACCCAAGACTGAGAGTACACACACATAATATATATATATATA
>Ga0209700_105462_pt1 | contig 21417 bp, 9 predicted proteins | sample SiratroredBW_FD_187528 | JGI IMG/M metagenome (GOLD analysis project Ga0209700, IMG submission 187528) | Root nodule microbial communities of legume samples collected from California, USA - Siratro red BW (SPAdes) (version 2) | ecosystem: Host-associated > Plants > Roots > Nodule | place: USA... | reverse complement strand
CTATTATATGAAAAATATGGGATGTTACATTTGGTATCAGAGCAGTTCGTCCTTAGGATGACCTGAGGGTAGTGGGTTTATTGTGTTTCTTCTGCGTGTGATTTTTTTAGTTTAAGAAATAGGAAAAATGTTTTTAGTTGGATGTTTGAGCATGATCTATGAAATTTTGATTTGTATTTGAGTTTAGTTGATTGTGATGAATGAGAATGAAATTATTAAGAATGAAAAGAATCTTGATGAAGTGGTGAGGGTGCACACTCATGACTTAGTTAAGATATATTTTCCTCTTAATGTTTCGTGTTTAGAGTATTTTTAAAATTTATGTTTTGATTGATTAATTATATTTTATGTGAAATTTGATGTTAGATATAATTTGTAGTATAATATATAGTTTTTTTATGTTAGGTATCTGATGTAATAAATAGATATAACTTTTAGGATTTTTTTTTTAAGTTGTTGATTTCTATATTATATATGATATTTTTTTGTGTGATATGCCAAGTTTACTGGTTCAATTTTGGAGATGGAGAAAAATAATTATAGAAACTGATCTTTATTTCTTTCCTAGTATGTGAGTCGGGATACCTCCTTAGATAGATTGAATCCCCAAACAATGCACGTCCTAATAATCTCAACACGGGTATCTCCTTTCCTGAAGATACTATGTCTCGATCACACACCACATCATTCACAAACATTGATATTACATCATACCATACATAAACATTCATTTCCATTCAATTCAAATTCATCCAATTCATATTTAATAAAATAAATAATTACAATATATATAAAAAACAGTCAAATTAGCTTCCCTTACCTCTATAGAGTGAGTAGAGATACTCAAAGAACTATCCAAAAATCTAAATCACGGGCAGCCTAACTCTGTTCAAGAATCTGATCGGACACTCTTGATCTACTCAATGCTAGGAATCTAGGGGTGTCCTCTGATTGTCAATCTGATAACCTATAAGATCACAAATCTAGAGATAAGGTAGGAAACTTTAAGAGGAATTGTTTGAGAGATGGTGTTTTTCATAAGAATGAAATTGTATATCTTCTTAAAGAAAGAGAGAGAGGTGGTGGTTTTTATTAGAATAAAACATAATATCTTCTTAGGGAGAGAATTGATAATGTTTATAAAAATAAAACAGAATATCTTCTTAGACAGATAGAATATCTTCTGAGAGAGAGAGAGAGTTGGTGGTTGTTATAAAAATAAAAAGTAAATAACTATCTTTTATTTACTTAAAGAACTCTTCTATTAAAAAAAATAGGTATTATCTTATTTATTTCTAAAACTAAATTCTAGGTTAGTTTTTATTCTATAGCTATTTTCTAGGGTATTACACATGTGATCTTATCTAACCAGTTATTTTTCACATTGTACCGCAATCATGTTAACATGTCAATCCATGTGATTTGGTCTGACCGGTTCTTTTTCACATTGTAGCACAGTCATAAACACATTTCAATCCATATGATCCAGTCTAACCGATTCTTTTTCACACCCTAGTGTAGTCATATAAACTTAATCCATATGATCTAGTTTGATCGGTTTTTTTTCACACCGTAGCACGGTCATATGAACCCTTTAACCCACATGATCTAGTCTGACTGGTCCTTTTTCACACCGTAGCGCAGTCATATGAATCTATTAATTCATATGATCTGGTCCAACCGATTCTTTTTCACACCGTGGCGTAGTCATATGAATCTCCTTTGACTCTTACTACCTAGCCATCTTCATTTATGATTCCAATGATTAGTAGAGTTAGGATACGATCTCAACATACATAAACAAGCATTCAATTTTATCCAATTTATACTTATTAAAATAAGTAATTAAAATATCAATAAAAAATATGCAATTACCATCTATTACCCGAATTCACAAATATATCTAACACATCATGCATAACATTCACTATTTCAAAATAAATTAACATTTATAAAAAAGAAAAAAACATACAACTAGCTTCCCTTACCCAAATTCACAAGACAAGTAATTACAATATCAATAAAACATGTAACTAGCTTTCGTTACCTCTATAGAGTAGAGATACTCAAAGGAATTCCAAAAACCCAATCATGGACAACCTAACTCTATTCAAGAATCAAATTGAACACTTTTGTTTAACTCGATGCCAGGAATTTAGGGTTGACCTCTGATCGTCAGTTTGATAAAGAAGGAGGGCGAAATTTTAGAGAGAAGGCAAAAAAAACTGGAAGAACAACTTTTGAGAGCGAGAGTTTGTAGTTTTAATAATAAAAACATAATATCTTCTTAAAGAGAGTTGGTGGTTGTTATTATAAAAATAAAAACTAAATAACTAATTTTTATTTAAACAACTTTTCTGTTAAAAAATATTTAGGTGTTATCTTACTTATCTCTAAAGATAAATTCTAGGTTGGTTTTTATTCTGAAACTATTTTCTAGGGTATTACATTTGTTGGCGTTTTGATATTTTTAAATTTTTAAATTTTTTATTTTTCTAAATTTTAATTTTTAATTTTAATTTAGATTCGTTATAAAAAAAAATGGTATCTGAAAATTTGATATTTTTAGGATTTTTGGAAAATATTACATTTTTATGTTATATGGAAAATTTGATGTTTTTATGTTTTTTATTAATTTTTAGTGTACAAGATAGTGCGGGCAACTATTCATAATACTCTTGACAAGTCATACCATTAGTGGATATATTATAAACAATTTATTTTTGAGAAAAAAAATATTTTTCTTTAAATGTGATATTTGAAAAAAAACAAATTTTATTATTTAAACAGATTTTTATTTTAAAATGATATTGAAACAAAAACATATTTTTATTTTAAGCTTATTTTTTTTTAAAATGATATTAAAAAAAGCATGTTTTTTTTTTACTTTTTTTAACATATTTTATGATATCGAAAAAAACATATTTTTATTTTTTTAAAATGATATTGAAATTGGAATTGAAATTGAGTAATAGATGAAATGCAAATGGAATTATACCTGTGTAACCACCTTCTTATCTCCACTATGATTCTGATTAACTTTTATTGTGAAGTGCTTTTGTCTAATAGGAGAGTCTCCTATAACAGATTTCAACCTATAACTTGCAAGGATAACTCAACCTAAACAAATGATTGTGATCCATTAAAAGAGATAATCTGTGAATTTTTTATTTTTTTTTGTGTGAGGAGAGAGAAAAATGAATGAATTACGTGTGGAAGGATCTGCCTAGACTGATCATTCATGCTCTCATTTTTTTCGTAGACACAATGGTCTATATAACATAAATTCCTTTCACCGCCTTTTCTTCGTCTAACAGCTTGTTTCTATATTAACTTTAAATCAATTTTTAAAACTGAACATTACATGGCTAGAATGAATTTTGCTCTTTATTTCCAATTAATTTCAATTCATTTCCAATTATTTCCAAAAACATAACAGTGAATTCAAATCAATTTATTTCCAATTATTTCCAAAAACAGAACAGTGAATTCAAATCAATTTATTTCTAATTATTTTCAAATACATAACAATGAATTATTTTCAATTATTTTAAAAAACATAACTGCTAATTCAAATTAATTTACTTCCAAAAACATAAGAGTGAATTATTTCCAAACAAAACAATGAACTAATTCTAATTATTTTAAAAAATTATGGTGAATTAAAATATTTATTTCCAATTATTTTAAAAAACAAAATAGTGAAACTTAAATTCAGTTCTCGTAATGAATTTTCTTTAATTTCAGTTATCTCAATTAAAAAAAAACAAAATAGTGAAGTAGGGGATGTGAGAAGAAACCTTGGCTTGTTGGCCCAAGTGGTGATAGAGAAAGTGCATGAGTGATAAAAGGACTGGGTGTAATGAGCAAATTTGGCCAAGTGGGAGAGGGTGTGTGATGGGAAAAGAGGAGGTGTAAACAACCAAGGCCATTTGGATAGGTTAACCTCTAATAACCAAGAACGTCAATTTTATTTTTCAGTTTTTTTTTTCTTTTTATAATTTTTTTAAAAGATAGGACCAAACCTTCCTTTTATTTATTTTTTTTTATTAAAAACTTCTTTTTCATTTTTCTATTATTTATAAAACTTTGTTCTTTTCCTTTATTTATATAAATGAAATGGGATAAAACTTTTTCTTAATTTTAATTTCTAAAAACCAAATGAATATATTTCTTAAAAAGAATAAAACCCAAACCATATTACTTTGTATGTTTTATTTTAAAATAAAATAATAAAACATTTTCTACAAAAGACAAAAAAATCCAAACTTAAATTAAATGATCGGTTTTTGATATATATATATATATATATATATTATTTGAAAAACTTAAGAAATAATTTTATTTGCCCTCACGAAATTTAGATGTTGACAATTGTCTCTCTTTACTTAAATTTTATTGAATAATTTGAAAATTAAGATTTTTACATTATTAGAGTAAAAGATGAGTAAAGACAAAAACACTAGTTTCGTTCGGGTTGGAAAAAATAAAAGAAAATAAAGTGTATGGATCATCCCCAAAGGAAAGGAAAGATTAGAGGGGTAAATGAAAAACTTTGAGATAAAAATGCTAAAAAAGAAGTATGAGATCGTGATAGTTGCTTTGCAGCGGGCCACGTATCATTACGTGCTGGAAAAGTGTGAGGTCGTGACCTTAACAATGTCAAGAGGTTCACTCACCATTATGTGATAAAAGATATGTGAGGTCAAGACCTTGATAGTGTCTAGAGGTTCACGAACCATTATGTGATAAAGGATATGTGTGGTCGAGTCCTTAACAATGTCGAGAGGGTCACACACAATTATGTGATAAAAGATATGTGAGGTCATAAAAGATATGTGAAGTCGAGACATTGACAATGTCGAGAGGGTCATCACTATTATGTGATAAAAGATATGTGAGGCCAAGACCTTAACAATGTCAAGAGGGTCATGCACCATAGAGATAAAATATATGTGAGGTCGAGACCTTGACAATATCGAGAGGGTCACGTACCATTATGTTATAAAAGATATGTAAGGTCGAGACCTTGACAACGTCGAGAGGGTTACGCACCATATAGATAAAAGATATATGAGGTTGAGACCTTGCACAGTAGAGGATCACATACGAAAGAGATATGTGAGGTTAAGACCATGCACAACAGCGAGTCACACACCAAAGGGATATGAGGTTGAGATCTTTCATAGCAGAGGGTCACACACCAAAGAGATATATGAGATTGAGACCTTGCACAATAGAGGGTCTCACACCGGAGATATGAGGTTGGGACCTTGCACAGCAACAGGTCACACACCAAAGAGATATATGAGGCTGATGAATGCATGGGACTTTATCTTTTGTTATTCTTTTTGATTTTTGTAAATGCATGAGACTTTATTTTTTGTTATTTTTTTTAATTTTTTAATGAATGCATGAGACTCTATTGTTTCCTTATTTTTTTTTCTTTGACTGAATGTATGAATGAATTCATGAAACTCTATTTTTCATTTTTTATGAATGCATAAAACTCTATTTTTTATTGTTATTTTTCATTTTTTTAATGAATGGATAAATGAATGCATAAAACTCTATATTTTTTTATTATTATTTTTCATTTTTGATTTTGTTTGACATCAAAATTTTGAATCAAATGTTCCTTTTACAATCATTGATTTTATTTGATATCAAAACTTTGTTTTGTTCTTGAAAATGAGGGATGTTTGCAAATCCTGAAGTTAATGTCAAAATTGGGAAACTCATTGTCTTTTCCTTGAAAGGATTTTAATGCATGTGCTTGAATCCATAGTTGGATAAAAATGTGGGAGGGAAAATTTAGGACATTTGAAGGAAACTGGGGTTGCACAGCCTCAGGCACGTTATCATTCTCTTGCCCTTCTAAAAGGGTAAATTTTATGCAAGGTATACATGTGAAACATAGTTGTCCCAGTTTTAGTGTATTGGGTAGGCTAAGTGAAGTCTGGATTACTTATTTGAACGGTAAAATGAATAGCTTGGTTTGATGAAAATTGACTGGTGCAGCACCATATAGAGAAACTTGTATCTTTAAAAGGGAAGAATATGTATGAAACAAATGGAAACTACCCCATTATAAATGCACAAGGGAGAAGAAAGGTATGGGTGAAAGGTAATTTGGTTTTTGTAAGGTGGAAAGAAAGGATTGCCCTGATATTACTTTCTTCTCTATTGCTTTACTCTCAAACAGTTTGTTGGTCGATAAAAGCAATTTTTTCTACCTGAGGCATTTCAATCATTTTCATTTTTCCCTCTCTACATCCTTTTGTTGCAAGGTTAGGCTTTATGAAAATCATAGCCATCATTCTTCAATCAATGTGGATTTTATTAGGCTTGTAACATGGTCAGGGGTGTTAGCACCAAGGGTTGCCAAATGATTTGATGAAACCAACAAAAGGATGAAGTCTACAAAGGATCAAAGCAAGCAATGTGGATTGCATGAAGACTCATAGAGCTTGATGGAGTTTTTGGTCTTAGACTTAGGTTGTGTGTGTGTGATTTTGGTTATGGTTTAAAACCATGAGTTGCCTGAGGTATCACTAAAAGTAAGCTCCAAAATTTATTTTGATTAACAAAAAGAGGTTTAAGAGTTTTGAAAATCTAAGTCTGAGGAATAATTACTATTTAACAAGGTACCAATGTCTCAAACTTAAACTGTTTTGCAGGTCTGTTTGGCATCCAAAAATCAACTGTGGTATTTGGATAGTGGATGCTCCAAACACATGACTGGAGACGCTTCACAGTTAATTAATATGAACTGGAAACTTGCAGGATTTGTCACTTATGGGGATAACAACCAAGGAAGAATACTTGGAGTTGGTGACACTGGAGAAGATGATGATGTGATCATAAAGGATGTACTTCTAATAGATGGATTGAAGCACAGCCTACTAAGTATAAGTCAATTGTACAGAAAAGGATACAAGATCACATTTGAGCCAGACCTTTGCCTAATAGCAGATTCAAAAACCAGTGCGACAGAGCTAGTAGGTAAACGAATGTATTCATGCTCAATATTTCTTGCATTACATCTAGTATGAACTGTTTGCTTTCTAGGAATGATGAGTCTTGGTTGTGGTATAGGCACTTAGCTCATATTCATATGCATCATCTCAATAGGCTTACATCAAAAGAACTAGTAATTGACTTTCCTAAGCTCAAGTTTGAAAGGGACAGATTGTGTGAAGCATGTCAAAAGGGTAAACAAACTAAGAATTCTTTCAAACAATTAAATGTGGTTTCGACATCTAGACCTCTTGAGCTGCTTCACATGGATTTGTTTGGTCCCTCTAGAACCATGAGTCTTGGAGGTAATTACTATGGTCTTGTTGTAGTAAATGATTATTCACGTTTTACTTGGACTCTATTCATTGCCACCAAGGATGAAGCCTATCATGCTTTTAAGAGATTTGCCAAAGTTATCCAAAATGACAAGAATTATGGTATTTTTGCCATTAAATATAATCATGGGGGAGAATTTCAGAATGAGAGATTTGACAAATTCTTTAGCAAATTTGGAATCAAGCACAACTTTTTAGCACCAAGGACTCCACAACAGAATGGAGTGGTAGAGAGAAAAAATTGGTCTTTGGACGAACTAGCAAGGATACTCTTGAATGAAATAAATTTGCCAAAGTACTTATGGGTTGATGCAGTAAGCACAACTTCCTATGTTCTGAATAGGGTGCTTGTAACACCAATCTTGAAGAAGACCTCCTATAAGTTGTTTAAAGATAGAAAGCCCAATATCTCTCATTTGAAAGTTTTTGGATGTAAGTGTTTTATTTTGAACAATGGGAAGAATAACTTGGGTAAATTTGACTCAAAAGCTTATGAAGGTATTTTTCTTGGCTATTCATTGCATGGTCATGCATATAGAGTATATAATAGGTGAACCATGCTAGTAGAGGAATTCATGCATATTGCATTTGATGAAACTAACCAGAACATGTAGGATAGTATTAAGACAGGTGCAAACGATGAGGTTCCTATTGGACAAAAAGTTGATACTGGACTGCAGAATAAACAAGAGACAGTTAGTGAATTTCCAAAAATTCAATCAATTGAACTGGGAATTTAATCGATTGAATTTGGAGTTGGTGTAGAGATTATTAATTCTGGACTACCAAGAGAATGGAGATTGCCCAAAAATCTCTCATTGGACAATGTCATTGGTCAAGTTCAGAAAGGGGTATCAACTAGAAGGTCTTTGAATAAATTTTGTGAGCACATGGCTTTTATATCACAAGTGAAACCAAACACTGTAGTTGATGTACTAGAGAACGACAACTAGATTAATGCAATGCATGAGGAGCTGAATCAATTCACAAGGAATGAAGTTTGGACACTTGTTCCCAGAACCGAGCAGATGAATGTGATTGGAACCAAGTAGGTTTCAAGAACAAGCTAGATGAACAAGGTGTCACTGTGAGGAATAAAGCTAGATTGGTTGCAAAGGGTTACAACCAAGAAGAGGGAATAAACTTTGGAGAAACTTATGCACCTGTGGCCAAATTGGAGGCAGTGAGACTATTATAGGTATATGCTTGCATAAATGGATTTAAGTTACACCAAATGGATGTCAAGAGTCCCTTTCTTAATGGATACATTGATGAAGAAGTCTATGTGGGTCAACCCCCTGGATTTGAAGATCACAAGTATCCAGATCATGTCTTCAAACTTAAGAAAACACTATATGGTTTGAAACAAGCACCTCGATAGTGGTATGAGAGGTTGAGTAATTTCCTTCTTTCTCAAGGTTATGAGAGAGGAAAAATAGATAAGACTTTATTCATTAAGAAAGCATACAATGAAATTATACTTGTTCAAGTCTATGTTGATGACATTATATTTGGTTCAACTAATGAAAGTTTGTGTGAGCAGTTTGTTAAAGCTATGCAGGGTGAATTTGAGATGTCCATGATGGGAGAACTCAATTATTTTCTAGGATTGCAAATTAAGCATTTCCAACATGGTACATTCCATATTCAATCCAAATATTACCGAGAGCTGTTGAAGAAATTTGATATGGAAAAGTGCAAGGAGGCTGCTACACCTATTGCTACTATATGTTACTTGGATACAAGTGAGAAAGGAGCCAATGTTGATCAAACTATAGGATCACTTTTATATCTTACTGTAAGTAGACCGAATATCATGTTCAACATGTGTCTCTGCGCAAGATATTAAGAAAATCCTAGGGAGTCACACTATATGGTCGCTAAGAGAATATTGAAGTATCTCAAGGGGACTATAGATGTTGGTCTATGGTATCCTAGTGATGTATCCTTGAATTTAATTGGTTACTCTGACTCAGATTTTACAGGGTGTAAAATTGATAGGAAGAGTACAAGTGGAACATGCCATATTCTCGGATCCAGTTTAATATCTTGGCATAGTAAGAAGCAAGCTTGTGTAGCATTATCAACAACTGAAGCAGAATACATAGCTGTTGGAAGTTGTTGTGCTCAAAGTCTATGCATACAAACAACATTTAAGTGATTTCGGCTTAATTCTCTCTCAAATTCCCTTATTTTTGACAATAGCAGTGCAATAAATTTAACTAAGAACCCTATACAACATTCCAAAACTAAACACATTGAAATACACCACCACTTCATAAGGGTTCATGTGAATAATGGTGACTGCATAATTCAATTTATTAATTCTGAGAATCAATTGGCTTATTGGTTTACAAAGCCCCTTAATAAAGAAAGATTTATTTTTCTCATAAATGAGTTGGGCATTATTGATTTGAAAAATATAAAATAAATCAGCCTATACAATTGTTGGTTCGTAGTTTTAATTTGTTCAAAACGAGTATGAAAAATTCAACAAAGCCAATTGACTAAACTTTGACTTAATTCACTATAGTTGATATAATATATCTAATATTGTTTAAATTTTGCTCAATTTGTTGGAACGAGTGATATTCGACAAGGAGCCTTAAGTAATTCTGGACAATAAACTGTTCTATGTAAGACTGTTATTTTGGGAAGGTAACAAATCTCCGTTAGATTTCCTGGTCAAAGAAGAAGACTTGACTAAGTTGAGATGTCCAATACACGAAGAGCGCATGTGAAGAGTGACAACCCACTTAGTGCCACATGTCATCAGTTTATTGATAGTCAATAAGTCAAAGGCTACACAAAACTCTGAAGCTAAGTAAATTTTGATACAGCTTATTAATCACAGGATCTCAACTGAAAAGATTTCTTTTATGTTGTCCATCAATGCTTAGCATGCGTGTGTGATATTTTTGCATTTAGTTGTGTATTTAATTTTTTCTTTTGCATTTAGTTGTTGTTATATAGCTCATCTATCTAAATACAAACACACACAAATTCACTACTAATGCATTTACAGTGTTCTGCGTTCATAGAACAAAAACCTTTCTTTGTAACACTTCAGCAAAACAAACTTCTCTTATGGCCTCTTCCTCCACACCACGAAAGTGCACCAAAAGAGCCTGTGCAAAGAATGAAAAACCAAGTGATACCAATGAAACTGGATATCTTGAAAGGTGGTTCACTGGAAATCATGAGAGCATGGAAGAATACCACAAAGAATACAGCAAGAAGGCAATTATTACTCCAAAGTTTCTTAGAATGTTGTGGCTCAAGGAAGAGAAGTTGGATGAAGTAAGAGAGGCGCTGAAATTCTAAAGGCTTGAGAAGTTTGTAAGCCTATTTGGGAATGTCTACCCACATTTGGTGAAAGTTTTCCTTACAAATATGTGGTATGATGAGGACATTATTTACTCCCAAGTTAAGAGAGTTGATATTTCCATCAATGATGAAGTGTGGTTGGCAATTGCTGGACTGAGAAACATAGGCATTCCAATTGGCAAAAGCAACATAGTGGGATTGGAAGACTTCAACAAAGTGCAATTCTTCAAGTCGTGCTTGAGGAATCCCAACACTAAATCCAGAAGCTATTATGTGGGAGGACTTGCTGTAATCCCTAGTATCTTGGCTTTTATTGTCATACGGCTAGTAACCCCAAGAGGGTTTAATCGTGTTGTCTTAACTGAAGAAGATCTTATGCTGATGTACTGCTTGTTGGGGAAAATAAAAGTGAACTGGGTGAGTGTGATCAAGGAGCACATAAGGAGGAAAATTGAGTACAAAATTTCATATGTTATCCTTATTTCTCACTTTATTGAATCTTTTGAGATAGATTTTAAGGGTGAAGTGGTTGAAACTATGAAGGCTCAAAATGAAATCAGCGCAACAACCTTAAGCAAGATAGGACTGAAGAAGGTCAATGATGAACACTGGATGTGCAAAGCTGACGGTGATGGTCCTGATCAGCAACAAGATGAAGTAGGTGAAGGTGCTGGCACAAGCGCTATTGTTGCTGAGGCTGAAGGAGGTTATAATGCTCATATGTCTGGTTTTCCCCCAACTGGAAATAAAATCTATTTTACAAGCTCTTAAGAGAGGATGATGAACCAATTACACACCATGTAGGATGAAAGTCGAAGCCACCACCAATATTGTGAGACAAGATTCTAGAACATTGAGGACCTGGTTGAGGACGTGCAATACAAAATAGGTCAAATGTTGTATGGACCATAGGATTAAGTCTATTCATGCATATCATATATGGTTCCTTCTCTCCATTTGATGAACGCAAAGGGGATAAGTTTGGTGTCTTGTGCCTTGTTGCATTAAGATAATAGGGTGTGCTTCTTTATTATGTTGTGTGTACTGTTGTTGTCTTGTTGTTGTTTTATTATCTATTTTTCTGCTACCTTTTTAATTGTTGGTATACACTGCTCTGCTCTACTAATGGTCTTCTTGGTTGAATGATGTTTAATAATGTTTAAGATAGTTTGAATTGTAATCCGGTTGCATGTAACTCTTATCTACATGTGTTGTATTTCGGATGTACGAAATTGAATGGAATTATGTGTTTCTATTTTAATATTGTTTACTATTTTTAATTTTTTTTATATACTTTGAAGGAATAACGAAGTATGGGGTAGCAATCACATATTTCCAGGAGTATACTAATCTGAACTAGTATGAATACATGAGGAAAAACAATTAATTGTTTCAGTTCAATCAATTTACGTTTAATTTTAATTTTCTCTTAACCTATTGAGACTACAAATTTTTTAATCAATTGTTTTAGGATGCAGTTTGTGCAAGTCAGATTTAGTGCAACTTAACACACACTTGTTTGCTTTCATCAAATTGGGAAAGATTGTTAGCACCAAGGGTTGCTAAATGATTTGATGAAACCAACAAAAGGATGAAGTCTACAAAGTATCAAAGCTAGCAATGTGGATTGCATGAAGACTCATAGAGCTTGATGGAGTTTTTGGTCTTAGACTTAGGTTGTGTGTGTGAGAGTTTGGTTATGGTTTAAAACCATGAGTTGCATGCGGTATCACTAAAAGTAAGCTCCAAAATTTATTTTGATTAACAAAAAGAGGTTTAACAGTTTTGAAAATCTAAGTCCGAGGAATAATGTAGTAAACTATTTTCAGAATTCAAATTGCTGGACTTTTCTAAGTCACAAAAAAATCAATTGATTGAATGATTTATACAATCAATTGAGTTTTTAACAGAATTAAAACAGTTTGTCTATATAAAGGGCAAGCACGTGTTTTCAAAGACACCTAAGACATTTTAAGCGAATACTTTCTAAGACAGAAAATGTGTGAATACCTTGAGATCTTTGGCAATCAATTTCCATCAAGAAAATCCTCAAGAATACTAATCTTAGAGCCTTGCTTTGAGTGTGAATTCGTGTAACTGTGGTTTTGATCCAGAGTTAAGTGTTCTACTTTGTTCTTAATTCAATTTGTAATCTGTTGAGTAGAATTACTGTTGTGATTGTTCTATTATTGATCATCTTAGTTCTGTGAGCGTGATGTTACCAATTACATAGGGTTTGTAATTATAATTGGTTAAGTGCAGTGGGTTCTGCATAGTTTAGATAACTGTTGTAGGGTGCAGTGGGTTATTTGTTGCTGGGAGCAGTGGCTTCTTGTGAGTTGCAAGAAGTGTGTATTGTGTAAAACTGATCTTGGTGATCTTGATTAGTGAAATTCTTTATTGCTTGGCAAAGGACTAGACGTAGCCCTTGAGGAAGGGTGAACCAGTATAAATCTTTGTGTTCATGATCTTTCTTTCTCTCTTCTTGAACGCTTTGTTATATCTACTGTCACTAACTCAATTAATTATTCTTCGCACGTAATTGATTGTTCTTCTTACTGGTGTTATTTTGAGTTCACTAGACTTATTATTTCATTTGTATAATTGACTAGATCTGTTCTGGATTATATTTGATTGATTTTTGTTATCTGTAATCACAATTTAGTTGATTGCTGTTATTGAAATTTATCTTCTTGAATCAAATATTGGTTTTGATTACATTTGTTAATCTGGATTATATTACTGAGTGATTAATTATTAGTTTACTGTCAGTATTGCTTATCTGGTTATTCTGAGTTGTTCTGAATTACTATTTTTAATCAATTAAGTGCTTTCGCTTTTGATTCTGGTGTTATTGTTGTTTCTTGACTGATTTGATTTAAAATTTGAATTCAGTAAATTGATTCAACTGTTTACTGATTCTTTCTGAACTGTTTTTGTGTTTATGCACTGTATTCAATTGATTGCATCTGTGGTATAGTAAATTGTATATTGTTGTTTTCAGAACTGTGTATTATTCCAATTGATTGATTCTAATTTCAGATCTGTGCACTTCTCAATATCATTTTTCAGTAGTTTCAATCAAGAACTTTCATTCTATATTTTATAAAAATCATCTTTGCAAAAAGATTTTGAAAGTTTAATTCACCCCTCATCTTGAAGTCGGCCTAAACTTGTTTTTCAAGGGGTTGAAGGGTTGTCAAGAAAAGGATATAAAGACTCAAAAATTATTTGTGGGTTTGTATTTTTTTGGAATAAGGATCACCATTAAAATGTGGTGAAAAACAATCAAGGTTTTCCTTTATGAACATTCTATCATTTTTCCCTTTTCTTTCTTTTTTTTTCTTTCATCACTTTGTGATAAGAGTTCTTGCTGCGGACTCACATCGTTCTTCGATGGATTTCTTCTATTTGATTTTTTCGAAGCTTTCGACGACCTTGAAAGGAAATTTTTTTTTTTGGCTCAAAAGGGGTACAATGGATTTGTAATTGTTTTGCTTTTGGATGAAGAAACATGGGCATATATCATTCTGAATCTTGATTGCCTAATTTTCAAAGAGAACAGTGAAACAAAATTTAATAACTTCCAACACGTGTCATTTTTCTTTCTTTTCTCTTTCGGTTTTTTTTGTCCTATCTTTTGCTTAGATCACCCTTTGTGGGTTTTCAATCTAACAGACTTCATATTTTCTTGAAAAAATTTTATTTTTCACCTTTGTAGATTGGAGATTAGCCATTCAACCAACAGAGAGAAATCTGACATTTTTTGCCCAGTGTGATATTCTTGTACTGCTATTTCAGGCCATGATGACGACTACTAAGACAAATCCTTTTGTTTTAGGATTTTGAGGACGACAAAAGGCTAGAAGGATTCAAACAACATGCATGCAAATGCTTCCATGGAAAAGCCAATTTTTACCCCCTTATTAAAACATCAAGCTTCGAAATATTATTTTTCACAATATCATGAACTCAAAAATTGTATTAGAGGAAATAATTGACTCAACATGTGACAACATTTTACATTTTTTATTTTTCATTTTTATTTTTTTTTATTTTTTCATACCATGAATTTGGTGACACTAATGGAAACAAACAAAATTGAAAATTTTGCAATGTAATTTTTTTTTTAGTTTAATTTTTAAAAATGTATTTCCAAAATGCCTCCGAAGGGAAAAAAACATGTGGGATAAATACGGATGCATGTTAAGATATATGGTGGATGTTTAGATATATAATGGGTGTTTAAATATATGACACATTTTTATATGTATAATGCATGTTTAAATATATGATGCATGTTTAAATGTATGATAAATCTCTAAATGTTAAGATGTATGATGCATGTTTAGATGTATGATGAATGTGTAAATGTTAAGATGTATAATGTATGTTTAAATATATGATACATGTCTAGATGTATCATTGATGAAAAACTAACTAATGTATGTATGTCACAATTTATGGATGAATATTATGTATGGTGCAAAGTGACATGATAATGCAAAAATTTATGAAATCAAAAAATTATATACATGCCACTTTGAATGTATGAAGATAAAATGTGAATACATGTTTATATGTGCAATGCCAAGTAACATGATATGCAACTGACGATGTAACCGACATGACTAAAATATAATGAAAAAAAAGTGCCTGCTTGTACCTCAAGGGGTACTTATTCATGAATGGTATGTACATGGGATACACTTATTAGTATGTACAAGAAAATGGTCAAGGGAAGAGGAATGCAAAAATCTCCCTTTGTGCCCTAATCAAGGTTCAACATGACAATGCCTAAGATCTATATGCCTGTAAATACAACTCATATAGGATAGTTTCCTAATCCTTAAAGATTAAAGGCCGCTACAGCTATGACTCAGTCCACCACATTGCCCAAAGCAGTCAGTAAAAGACGTCTTTGTGGAAATGCAAATAATGGGAACAGAATCTAGTTGGGGTTCTCGCAAAAACCAAGAAAGGAAGTACATACCGTCAGTATTGCTAACAACCCCTTTCTAATTCTAAGCTTTCTCAGACCTGGGTATAGGGCCCCACTCATGATATGTAATAATGTGTGTGTGTGTGTGAAGGGAGAACAAATGCATACCCAACCCCCTGCAAAACCATAAAAATTCCCATGTAGAATATACAACATGTCATCTATCCTAGAATTCAATACTTCAACAGTAATAACATGAAAAGTAAATTAACATATATACAAAAAAGAAAAGGGAAAACTAAACATTCAAAAACCCACATTCATTTTTTAATTATTTAATTAAATTGGTCTGACTCTCAAAATTATCCCTAGTGGAGTCGCCATTTGTCGCAATCAGGATGACAACAGGGACGGAGGTCCAAAGAAAATATAGAAATAATAATACAAAAAATAGAAAGGAATTGCTCTTTAGAAAAAAAATAGTGGAGTCCCCACCATATTTTATTATGGGAAACTATCAAAAAACCAAAGATAAGAAAATGGTCTGCGAAATAGATTTGGGATTTGAGATGTGGGGAATGTCGAAAAATAAGATGACCAATGTTCAAGAGGGGGAGGGGGGTGAATCGAACAATTTATAATTTTTGAAAGTTTGAATGAGATCTTTTATGAACCTTTGATTACAATGATAATGTCAATCAAAAACAACAAGTTGAATTCACAAACACCTTGTTAAAAAATATAGTTCTGTGTATAAAATCAGTAAAAATAGCTTGTTAAAACCAAAAACAACTTGTTAAAACAATTCTGGCAGTTCTGGAATATTGCAATTAACAGGTTGAAATATATTTCAGCAGGTTAAAATTCCACCACTGTAGCAAAAGGAACAGAAAAACCAGATTTGATAAACCAGTGTATAGTAGACCACAATTATGATTAAAAGATATCAAATATTATTTCAAGTGTCAATGGTGTGATGCAAATCAATTAACAACAAGATTCCACACTTTACTATATGAAAGTAGATCCAATTATTCACCAAAACATACAGTACTTAATGAGAATGAATTAATGCATGAAATCCAACTAATACCAATTTCAGATTGAATTTCAGATTAAAAGCCCTTTGAACAAAATTCAACTTAGCTCCTAACTTGTGAGAATTTCAAATATGATTAAACTATATATATCAGAAATGAGATTATCAATACAACAATTCAGAAAATCAGTAGCACGCAAATCAAACAATGTACTAAATTTAATTTTGAAGTATAAACTGAATTGCTAAAAATGCTAGAGAATTGAGGCAAATTTACAAAGATGCTAACACTAAAAAAACATGATTCAAAATATTTAAAAACACAAGAAAGATCAATTACAAAACCAAGAACTAAATTCTGCAGAAAAATTCCAAACAACAAGTTAAAAATCGGTTTTAACCAATTAAAAACACTGTCAGAGAAGGTTATTTGAATCTGTCCATAAATTTAACAAGTTGTTCTTCAATTTTAACAAGTTGTTCTTGACTGCAGAATTGAATAAGGCACAAATTCAATTCAAAAATTAAAAGAGAGAGGGAAAAGAAGATTGGACAAATGTTTTTATACTGGTTCACTCAACCACTTGGGCTATGTCCAGTCCCTTGCTACCACTTGGAAGGATTTCCAATAATTCAATCAAAGTTTACAAACAAATCACTCAAGAACCCTTCTTGAACCCTATAAGAAGACCTTCTACCCTCTTGTGCAGCCTCCACCGCACAAGATGAACACCCACTGTCAATGCAGTACACCGCTGCTGATTTGAATGCAACAGACCAATACACCAATTCAATTTTACAATTCTCTCAATTGAAATGCTTATAAAAGTTATTAAGCACAAATCAACCAAGTAACTATTCAAGAATACAATACAGCTCAAAAATTCAATTAGGCAGCAACCAAGCACAATCAAACACTCAAGGAAGAACACTTATCTTCACAAGAAAGTCACTACCATGCCAATTGAATCAAATCCAAGCAAAGCTACTCTTCAAGTATTTGAAATCATGATGAATTTCGAAATCAAAAGCATTTAGTTCTCACAATTGGTTTTCCCTCCAAGAAACTCTCTTGAAAACTCGTTAAAACCTTTTTGAAACCGAAGAATTATTTTACAAAACGTGTGCAACACCCTTTTAAACACGTAACAACTTAAACTGTCAGAAATTTAACATGTTGATTTTTAAATTTAACATGTTAAATTTGGGTCTGCAACACTAATTTTTCTAAAACGTTTTTGAAATGTTATTTTCACTCACCCGTGAGAAAGAGCAATGCTAGTACTTGATAGATTGACACAAACTAATACATGAAAGTCCTAATCCAACTAAGAACTACCCCAAACCTAAAATATAGTGTCTTCAAGTGATTTCTTCATCAAATTAAAACTTTAGGATGGCCTTCACTAGCTCCAACAGGGAAGGTATTAACACCTCCACAACGTCTGTCCTAAAACAGTACCTTTAATCACATAAGCAAAACAAGTGTGGTTTATTATCATGTTTATTTTTCCTAAAAAAAATGCAAGTAAAAAACAAAGAAAATATTTTTTATTTTTGAGCCCGACAAGGATTGATCTTGCTCTTACGTATTTCCATGATGGAAAATCAAGGTTTACATAGTTCTAGATAGAAAAAGTGTTTGCTAGTGTTTTGATAATTTTAAAATTTCGAAATTTTATGTTTTTTAATTTTTGAAAAATTTACTTTTCGTTTTTAATTTAGATTCGGTATAAAAAATGGTATTTGAAAATTTGATATTTAGAATTTTGAAAATTTTGATATTTTTATGTTTGTTTTTTGTTTTTTTTTTGGAAAATTTGACTCTTTTATGTTTTTATAATTCTTAGTGTACAAGATAGTGCGAGCGAGTATTCATAATACACTTGACAAGTCATAACGTTAGTGGATATCATATAAAGTATTTATTTTTAAGAAAAAAACATTTTTATTTTAAAAATGATATTGAAAAAAAACATTTTTTTTATTTTAAACATATTTTTTTGTTTTTATTTTTAAAATGATATTGAAAAAAAACATATTTTTTATTTTTTTACACATACTTTATGATATCGAGAAAAAAAAACGTATTTTTTTTTCAATGATATTGAAATTAGAATTGAGTAATAGATGAAATGCAAATGGAATTCTACCTAAGTAACCACCTTCTTGTCTCCACTCTGATTATGATTAGTTTTATTGTGAAGTGCTTTTGTCTATGAGGAGAGTCTTCTATAAAAGATTTCAAGCTACAACATGCAAGGATAACTCAACCTAAACAAAAGATTGTGATCCATTAAGCTTGCTCTACTCTACACCAGGGATTTGGATGGGGCTTTTGAATATCAAATCTTGTTGGGTTAATGGGTTATCGGAATCAAAGATGAGACAGGGGGAAGAGATAATCTGTGAATTTTTTTATATGTGACAAGAAAGAGAGAAAATGAATGAATTCTATGTGGGACAATTAGCCTAGACTGATAGTTGATGCTCTCTTCTTTCCGTAGACACAGTAGTATATATAAAATAAATTCTTTTTCCCTCTTTTCTGTGTCTGACTACTTGTTTCTATATTAACTTTCCATTAATTTTTAAAACTGAATGTTACATGGCTAGAATGAATTCTGCTCTTTATTTCCAATTAATTTCAATTCATTTCTAATTATTTCCAAAAATATAACGTTGATTTCAAATCAATTCATTTCCAATTATTTCCAAAAACAAAACAGTGAATTATTTCCAATTATTTTCAAAAACAAAATAGTGAATTATTTATAACTATTTTCAAAAATAGAACGGTGAATTCAAATCAATTTATTTCCAATTATTTTCAAACACAGAACAATGAATTCAAATAAATTTATTTGTAATTATTTTCAAAAATAGAACAATGAATCATTTCCAATTATTTTCAAAAATAAAACGGTGAATTCAAATCAATTTATTTCCAAAAACATAACATTGAATTATTTCCAAATGAAATAATAAATTATTTCCAAAAACAAATCAATGAATTAAAATAATTTATTTCCAATTTTCAAAAACAGAACAGTGAAATTTAAATTCAATTCATGTAATGAATTTTCTTTAATTTCAATTAATCTCAATTAAAAAGCAAAATAGTGTAGCAAGATATGTTAGAGAGGGGTGTCTGATGTAAAAAGAGGAGGTGTAAACAACCAAAGCCATTTTGATGGATTGGACTCTAATAACAAAGAACATCAATTTCTGTTTCAGTTATTTTTTTCTCCTTTTATACAATTTTTTAAAAGATAGTACCAAACCTTCCTTTTATTTTTTCTTATTAAAACTTTCTTGTTCCATTTTTCTATTATTTATAAAACTTTTTTTCTACAAAAGATAATAAAATCAAAACTTAAATTAAATTGCTAATTTTTTATATATTTTATTTATTTTTATTTTTATTTTAAAAGTTTAATAAATAATTTTATTTGCCTAAACAAAATTGGATGTTGACAATATCAATATAATATCATAAAATTAAAAAAGTTATTGTAAAATATTTAAATTAAATAATAATTTATTAATATTAATAATAACAAAAACAATAATAATAATATTGGTAGTATTAATAATAATAATATAAATATTAATATTAATATAAATATTAATATTAATATAAATATTAATATTAATATAAATATTAATATTAATATAAATATTAATATTAATATAAATATTAATATTAATAATAATAATCATTATCATCACCATCATTGTCGTAATCGGGGTCACGACAGGGCAAATGAAAAAACAAATTTGTAAAATAAGGTTTAGATTGAGTTCAAGAGGAGGGGTGAATTGAACTTTGAAAACTTTTCGCAAATTTGATTTATTCTTGAAGTAGAGAATGAAAATTCTTTATTCAATCGATTGACTGTGTAATTCTGAACTGTCAGGTAAATAATCGACTATGCACAGCGGAATATATCAGAGTTAAACCCAGAATTCAGTTAAACCCAAAATAGTTTGCAGTGTGAAAATGATTTAACCCAGATTTAAGATGTTTAAACACACCAGTAGATTAAACACAATCCAGAATCACAGTTGATTATGCAAACAGATGTTCAGAGTATGAATAACAGAATGAACTGATTTTAATCCAGTTAATTTTAAAGATGGCAGCAGTGAATAAAAGCAATCAAGAAGAGTAGGGAGAAAAGCAAGAACACAAAATTTTTATCCTGGTTCACCCTTCCACAAGGGCTACGTCTAGTCCTTTGCAAACTAGCAAAGATTTCCACTAAAACAGATCACAAGATCAGTTTACAACCCTTGCTCCCAGCAAGTTACAAACTGCTCCCAACAGTAAACCCACACCTCACTGAACCCCTTAGCTTGTGTGTAACAAGTGCAGAAACCCACTGCACCACAACATTTGCAGTCCGCAAGCAAAACTGCTCCCAGCAGCACTCACCCTCTGCTGAACCCTTCAGCTGATGCGAGACCAGTGCAGAACCCACTGCACCAACTCAATTATAAACCCAGTAATTGAAAACAACAAACAGATTGCAAATCAACAGGATCAGAGAAGATAACAGAATGCTTCTACACAAAACAGATTACACAGAATGAAGATCAGGTGCAGAAGACTTAGCTTTGGTCAAGAACCAAAGTAGCAAGAACCTCACTTCAAGGATGCTTCAAAGATTCACGTTCTTGGAGGTTTCTTGATTTGAAAAGCTTTGCAAAAATGATGATCGCACAAAAGGGGCAATATCTCTCTTAGTAAA
>Ga0209700_105461_pt1 | contig 21417 bp, 15 predicted proteins | sample SiratroredBW_FD_187528 | JGI IMG/M metagenome (GOLD analysis project Ga0209700, IMG submission 187528) | Root nodule microbial communities of legume samples collected from California, USA - Siratro red BW (SPAdes) (version 2) | ecosystem: Host-associated > Plants > Roots > Nodule | place: USA... | reverse complement strand
TATATATATATATATATATCATTATGTATGCCAACACTATAATGTATAACGAAATGAGATATTTTTTTAATAAATAATAAATACTTTTTTAATAATGAAATGTTTGACTTGGTTAAATATATGAAAATAATTCAATATAGTAAAAAAATCTATATTTTTAATATTATTAAAATACGATTAAAGTGATTTTTTTGAGTTGATATAAGATTATGTGATAATAATTATGTATTACACCAACACATACTAATTTTAATTTTCTTTTATATAAGCATTGTTTCATAAAAATATATGATAAGAAGTAAATTCATTTCTAATCAATTTAGAAGACACGTTGGAACCTAAGTTGGTATGTAAATAATATATTGCCTATGTTGCTATGTAAATTATATTGAAGAAAAAAATAGTTTTGGTCCCTATATCTTTCATAAAGGTTAGTTTTAATTTTTATATATTTAAATTAACAAACTTGTTCTCAAACTTAAAAAAATATGTTAATTTATTAATTTTTTCAACTTTGTAACAGATATAATATAATTTTCTCTAATTTAATCTAGAGTAACATACTGGTATTTGAAGCAACACTAGAGATCGTCAATTATAAAATATGAGAGGGTCAACAAATTTTTAAGGCAATTGTACATTTATCCATAAAAATTGAACTAATTATAAGATTGTCATTTACCCATAAAAAAAAGGTTTTTAAAATATTTTTTGTTATAATTTTAACTATATTTTAAAATCATAACACTTGATTTTCGGTAATTATACATAAAAATTTACTAAAAAATGTACTTAATGCATTAAAAAATAAATCTTTTCCTGGTAACTAATTTTAATATTCATACTAACTAGTAGAAATAAATTGTTAGGTTCATAAAAAAATATTAAACACTTTATTTTATATCTTATTATACAAAAGGAATTATTTTATACAAATTATAACCATAACTATAACAACAAAGGAATTTGTTATAATGTTTTACCGATTTTAGAAATGTATAATTTTATTGAAAGAGTAAGTGAAAAAATTTACTCTTATGGCACAATATTTTAAGAAAGAAATTAAAAATTATATGTTTAAAAAATTAATATATTTAAACAAAGGTTACAGTGGGCTAGACCCACGCATATGCCACATCACGCGTTACGTGGGCTAGACCCACGCATATGCCACATCATCGTTACGTGGGCTGAGTCGTCGCATGGTCTAATGTTTAGAGCGTGGGTTTAGCCCACGCACAACCCAAGTATATTCCTTTATAAAACTCTCACATTTTTCAGATCCCGCGCACGTTGTCTTCTCCATTTTCCCCAAAGTTTCATCTCTTAAACCCTAACATCTACCGCAGTGCCTGTGACGCCCAATTTCTTCACCATTTTGGTTCAAATTGCATCTTCACTCCATTGTAAGTTTGATTTTGCTTGATTGTTCGGTTTAATTTTTTATTTCCTCATTAGATTTTTTGATTTTCAATTTTTAGTGGGCGTTTGAGGGCGGTCGACGGTGGTTCGGTGGTTTACGGTGGTCCGGTGGTCGACGGTGGTCGGAGCTTCACAGGTTAGTTGAACAATTTGTTTTGAAAATATCCTGTATGTACTCTGCTGCTTGAAACGTGCCTCTGTTATTTTCTTTTAACCCTTAAGGATAAGAATCAAATTTAGTTATGTTTTATTGGAGGGTAGAATGAAAGAACGAGAGTGAAACTAAAACTTGTTGCATTGATGCTGATTCTTTGATTAAAACATTGTTGATGAGAAGCAGGCATAATTGCCGTTATGTTGGTCTTTTGTAATGGAATAACACTTTGAATCAAGTTTCCATGTTTCTTTTTGGTTATTAAATCACTTAAAGAATATGAAGTTTTGATGACTAATATGATTCACCTTGCGAAGTTCCAAATCTTGAAAAAAATAGCCATATATTAGTTTTTTTAATCCTCCCAGTTATCAACCAACTGCACTGCAAATATTCATTTTCTGTCTCTTTGACTACTATGTTGTAACGTGAGAGAAGAGACTATTGGATTCTAATATTTATGGTGTGGCATATCTAGTTATAAGAATTTCTTATGGTTTCAGACATGTTGAAAGTTTTAAAATCATGTTTGAACCTCAAATGTTGGCAATACAAATTCATTTTCGAACTTGAAAAAATTATGAATAATATATTTTTTACTTCAAATAATGAAATAATATTTTTAATTTTATTAATCAATAAGCATTTAGAAAACTTGAAATCTTACTCAGCATTACATATTTTAAAATGTGTAACCACAAGAAACAAATTACATCAGATGCAAAAGTAGATATAATAAGAAAGAAGGTTTAACGAGATATTAAATTCACGTTTAAGGTTTTCACTCAACGGTACACATTTCTCCTTCCAAGATTTGCAGGAGTTTCGTTTCAAAGGCTTTTTAAAAACCTATCCTTGATCTACTGGATATGAATGTTAGTCATTGATAAGAAAAAAGTCGCTCCCAACTTATTTAAACTCTTTAGCCTTACTGGTTGGGGCCGGCTATTGTCAGTCCTTCTAAAAGATCCTTGCATGGTTTTTAATGAAATGTGTTGCTGTATTAAATTAAATAGATAAATACAAGACAATTGTAATTAGTTGTGGGAATAATGTGTTAAAATAAAATAATTAATGTGAATAATGAAAAGAGAGAGAAAAATAATATTTATTTTATTAATATTTGTTTTATTAATTGCTCTATTAATTAATACAATAAATTTTTTTTTTTTGAATAATGTGTTAAAATATGTATTTAAAAGAGAGAGAAAAATAATATTTCGAACGTTTAATTGAGAAAATATGAAAAGTGAAGATTTCGTTTATTAACTTATATAATAAAATAATAATATAAAAAAATAATTAAATAAGAAAAAAATTAAGATAAAAAATTAACTTGTATAAGATTAACTTATAAGATTTCGTTTATTAACTTGTATACTATGATTATAATATAAAAAATTATTTAATTAGTCAATATATCATGATAACTTTACCCTATCAATTTAATTCCGTCTTATTTTTTAATTAATTAAAATGATCGTGAGAGCTAGGTAAAATAACATAATATCTGTTTTTTCTTTTGTATATTTTCTCAAAACCCTTACTTTCACGTCACCACCACATTTACAGAAAATTTCAATTATCACTACTACAACTATAAATTTCTTACCCTTTATAACCTTTTTAATTGTTGTTTTTATTATTGTAACGTTTTTTTAGATAAAAATTGTGATATCTTCCTTTATCAATATGGATACTGCTAAGATTCCATTTGAAAGAAAAAAATTGTTATTTATACATATTTATCATTATTACATGTATTGTAGGAACAACTGGCTCCAGAAGGGGGATTGAATGGAGCCTGAACTCAATTCGCTATAAATAGAAACCACCAACCAATAAAAAAATATATAAACACAGATAAAGCAGTTTTATACTGGTTCATCCTAATCTCTTGGGCTACGTCCAGTTCTTCCTTAAACAAGTTGTTTAAGAGGTTTCACTATTTAGCAAATAGCTACAACGAGTACAAAAACTTCTCTAGGTTACAACGAGTACACAAACCTCTCCAGGTTATCACAAGTACACAAACCTTTTCAGGTTATACCAGTCCAATCTCCTCCTGAGATCAAGACCACTCAAGAATTAAAGAAACATTCTCAAAGGAGAGAACAATGAAAGCTCACAAGGGTTTACTTCATAATGGTGAGAATTACACAATGGTTTCACACAACCCAAAACTCTAGATGCTCTCAATAGTAGATTGACAATAAACACTCAGTATATTTTCTTCAATGTATTATATGATGTATTTCTCTTCTTGCTTCTTGTTGTTGTGTTCTTCAACTTGAACTTGCTCCTCTATATGTAGCTTTTTAGAAACTAGCCGTTGGGATGCTTGAACAAGGCAATCTTGATTTCTGATGTATGGAGCTCAAACTGGAAATATTTCTCTAATATTTTAAATTGCATTAAACTTGGTTAATTCTGTATCAGAAATAATTTAAAATAACAGAGAAATTATATTTGAGATACTCATCAATAATTTGAATAATTTCTATTATGAACAAATTTGAACGTTAATGCACATTATGATATAAAATCAATTAATCACATCTAAATAGTCCATAATAATTTGAATAATTTTATTATGAACATATTTGAACATTAGAGCATAATATAATATAAAATCAATTTAAATCAAATCAATAACACATAAAAGTAAATAGTAAGAAAACTTATCTCTTTATAGACCATGTGTCTCCTTCTTTAATAATAATAATGTTAACTGTGCAAAGTATATAAGTCATCAAATATAAATGTATATTTGAGTTTTGTTATCATCAAAACTTTATCAAATGATTTGATCCTCTAAAGAAACTTTGGACTGTCTATTGTTCAACATGTATCATACTTCCTTATAAGTTGTCATACTAGTGTCTAAATTTTGTTATGCTATAAATATGGAAAAAAAACATAGGGTAATAATTTTGATATATGTGACTAATTTTGTTTTGTCTACCTTATGACTTTATATTTTAATTCCAATTTTAATTCCAATTTCTCATAAGCAGACAACTTAGTCCAATAAGTGGACTATGTTGTTAATTTGTTACAGATAAACAAATCATAGCTTAAGTTTATTGAGTAGTAGACTCTTGTAAACCACGACCTACGTGCTTTGACAGTAACTACGTAAGGTTATCAATTAATGTAATAAATTGAAGTCAAAAGCACTTTCTCAATTGAAATGCACGTTGAAGATTGCAACGATATCAGACATTTATGAAAGTTGATACCAAACGTTGTGGTGCGTTCACATGTTGCCTAATAACTTCATGTTCTACGTGTAGAACGATGGATCGACACTGGATGTATGATATGCTTGATTCTTCAAGGAGATTGAAGCAACACTTTATTGATGGAGTCTATGAATTTGTTTCGAAGGGAATGGACCAACCTTTATATACACAGGATGGAGGGATAAGGTGTCCCTGTATGAGATGTATTTGTCAGAAAATCCTTCAACCTTCTCAAGTAAGGTCTCATCTCCTACAATATGGGTTTCAAGCGAACTTCCACATATGGGTTTATCACGGAAAAGATCGACGAACTTATGACAACTTAGGTTACGCATCCACGAGTTATGATAACATGCAGTTTCAGTCAGTTACTACAGTGGTGTACGATGCATACATGCAGGTAGCGGACATCACAACTCATTATGAAAATGTTGAAAATCAAGGTATGCATGAAGGAGAGTCTCCTAACTCAGAGGCCCAAAAGTTTTATGACATGTTAGCATCTGCGAATGAATTGGTTTTCACTGGAGCAGCAGAGTCTCGATTGTCGATAGTCATTAGGCTTTTGGCCAATAGAACGAATTGGCACACCACACAAAAGGCCTTAGATGATTTTATGCAGCTGGTACTTAACATTGCTCCAAGAGAAAATTTCATCCCTAAAAACTATTACGAGGCAAAAAAAAATTGTCTCAACTCTCGGATTAAAGTCCGTCAAGATTGATTGTTGTCCAGGCTGGTTGCATGTTATATTATAAGGATGACAGTCAATTAAATGAGTGAAAATTTTGAGGCCTCCCAAAATATTTGCCGACCAAGGGTCACAACAAAAGATATAAGCAAGTGCCAGTTAAAAGAATGTTCTATTTGCCGATCATTCCAAGATTACATGGACTATATGCTTCAATGGATTCAGCAAGCAAAATGAGATGGCATCATGAAAACAAACAGAGTGATGGCTTATTCCAAGTGATGGGAAAACTTGGAAACGCTTTGATAACGTATATCCTGATTTTGTAGCTGACCCACTTCATGTAAGATTAGGTTTATGTTCTGATGGGTTTACTCCCTATGTGCAAGCTTCAACATCTCCATATTCTTGTTGGCCGGTATTTCTAACTCCCTACAACTTACCCCCTGAAATGTGTATGACCAAACAGTACATGTTTCTAACTTGTCTTATACCTGGTCCGACAAACCCAACAAAGAAAATAGATGTGTACTTGCAGCCTCTTATTGATGACCTGCAACTACTATGGAATGAGGGTGTCTTCACATATGACATCTTTGGCAAAGAAAACTTTGTTAAGCGAGCATGCTTGATGTGGACAATGAATGATTTTCCAGCATATGGGATGTTGTCAGGTTGGGGAACTAAAGGAAAATTAGCTTGTCCTCATTGTATGGAGGACACCAAAGTATTCACATTGAGATATGGGGGTAAAGCTTATTGGTTTGACTGTCATCGTCGATTCTTGCCAACAAATCATCCTTTCAGGAAGAGTTAGAGGAGATTTCTTAAAAACAAAACTGAAATGGATGGCCAATTATGGGGGTTTCTCAGTGATTTTCCAAAAGTAACTGAGGGTCCATTTGATAACTTGCTGGGGTATGGACAATTTCACAATTGGACTAAATGATCTATATTTTGGGATCTCCAATATTGGAAGAATAATCTCTTAAGGTACAACCTCGATCTCATACTTATTGAGAAGAATTTTTTTGACAATGTCTTTAACACTGTGATGGATGTTAAAAGAAGGCTAGATTGGATCTCGCTGAGTTGTGTGTTCTGGGAGACTTAGAGTTGATCCAGTTACCAAATCGAAAATTAGCAAAGCCAAAGGCCAACTACACCTTCTCACCAAAAGATGTGAAATCTATTTATAAACGGATGACCGAATTGAGGATGCCAGATGGATATGCTTCTAATATTGCAAAATGTGCAAATCCTGAAAAAGGAACTTTGCATGGGATGAAAAGTCATGACTGTCACGTTTTTATGGAGTGTTTAATTTCAATTGCTTTTCGGTTATTACCAGACTTTGTATGGAGTGCTCTTGCTGAATTAAGTCGATTTTTTAAAGACTTATGCTCTAATACATTAAGAACGGATGATGTTGTTAGAACGCAAGAAAATATACCAATCATCCTATGTAAGTTAGAAAGAATATTCCCTCCAGGTCTTTTTGATTCAATGGAACACCTTGTCATTCATCTACCTATGGAAGTATTACATGGTGGTCCTGTTCACTATCGATGGATGTATCCATTTGGAAGGTAATGAGTGACATCTTAATTTTAATATCAAACATTTTTCATGACATATCACAATTTGCTCTGCTGTAGGTTAATGAGATGCAAAAAGATCAGTGGGTAATTTGGCACGTGTAGAAGGATCAATTTGTGCATTCTACTTACATCGAGAAATGACATATTTTTGCTCTCATTATTTCAAGAGTGTGAGCTTGTTGGGAAATACAACTTTGAGAAATGAACCTCGACAGGATTCAGATAACGAAGTGCATAACACATTGTCAGTTTTTAATAGATGTGGACGTCCAAGTGGATCCGCTAAAGATCATTGGCTCATAGATGAAGAATTTCGATCTGCCCATGTTCATAGCCTTATTAATTGCAACGAGGTTAAACCTATACTGGAGTAAGTTAAATTCCTCCTAATTTCAACTCAATTATGATATCTTAGTACCTGCTAACTGCTTGAATGTCTTTGTCAAGATTGTTCTTACAAATGTACTCTATCAATGACCAACATGCCTCAACATTTATACATACCAATTTTCCTGAATGGTTCAAGCATTATGTAAGTGAATTTAGGGCCCTCAATGGTTTTATTTTACCTAAACCCTATAAATAATTGAGTTTTTTTTTTCTTTCATTACAAACTTATAGGTTAACGATGAAATGAATGAGACAATTGATCCAAACTTGAAGGCGTTGGCTTGGGGACCAAATTCAAAGGCCACATCATGGAATATGTATTTTGTTAACGGGTATAAGTTTCATACCAACACATGGACTCATGGTAAAAAAAACAACAAATAGTGGTTTGTATGTTAAAGGTGTTACAGATGGAGGACAAGATGACTTTTACGGTATAATTCAGCATATTTATGAATTAGAGTATGTTGGCCTCACTAAGAAGATTCCCCTTTTTTATTGTCAATGGTTTGATCCTACAATCAATGTTGGGAAGAGATATCATTCTCAATATAATATTGTCGAAATAAAGTTAAGCGGAAGATATGCTTTGTATGATCCATTTATACTTCCACAAAAAGCAAGAAAAACTTATTTTGTCAATTTCCCAAACATATGTAAGAACCTTCGTGGGTGGTGCATTGCAATCACAAAAAAATCCTGAGGATTTGTTCAAGTTGACCACATCAAAGATGAATTGCCATATCAAGCTCATGAGACCCCTGTTGTGTTACCAGTTGAGAGAATTGAAAAATTTCAAGGTTTAGCTGACACCTCCATCATTGAAGAAGTTGATGATGATCATATTGAAGCACTTGTTCATGACACAGATGAAGATATCAACCTCTCGGAAGAAGAAGATCAAGAAAATGGCAACAACAATGAGGAAAATTCAAACTTTAATGACAATGATGTCTAACGTATAAACATTTTTATATCCTAAGTTATGCCCAAAATGTCATATTTCTATAATTACACTAATATTACATTAATAATTTTTTCAGGAAAAATGGTTAGTACTAGGGGCAGAGATGGTTCCATTGTTCGACGTGGCCAGCCTAAACATGGAGTTCTGACATCTTTGCATGGTGTGCTTGCTATAGACCTGGGAAGAATTCCTTATTTCAGGCTATCACCATTGTCTGATGGGAGCCCACATGATTCCCATTCCTCCACCCCGTCTTCCTCCTTCCCCTCATCCTCCACTCACTCATCAAATCTTTCTTCCTCCATCCTATCCTCCTCCCACCATGCATTTACATTTTCTCCCCCTCCTTCGACCTTATTAGCCTACCATCCTTACGTTCCATCACCCTCTCATCCCTCCGTTAGTGATCCATTCATACACACCTTATCACCATATGTTCCAGCACACCCGATCTCATATGCTGGTATAGCCCACCACATTGCTGCTCTACTGGGCCCCTCGTCCTCTGTTCCTTATGTTTAACACAGTTCCACGACCCCATTCCATCAGAGTTTCACTTCACCACCCCAACCCACTCCTGCTCCATTCTCCCTTTCTTTCGTTCCTCCCTTTGTGCCCCACACCTCACCTCCCTCAATGCAGGCACCGGGTGATGATGGTGACCATGCTACAGCTACTACTTCAAACCACAAGTTACCTACTCAGGAGCCTCAGTACAATCCTAGTGGAAGGGTCATAGTCAAGCCTTTGGGTAAAGGGTAAGTAATATTATCTTATATTTACATTTTAGTTCATTTTTTCTAATATGAATGGTTAATAAGTCTATTTCTATATTTTGTAGTTGGACACCAAATCAACATGTTGTTGAGGCTATTGGGCACTGCATCAGGTCATCATTTAGGGGATCTTTCTATAATTATGATGTCATGACTGAGGACGAGAAACTAAAGTGGTGGACTGACTTTAAGGTCACTTTATTTGATTACCATACATAGCTCTAATGAAATAATTTTCAGTAACATGATATTAACTTATGTATTTTTCCTTTTTATATAGTAGAATGACTTGGGCCCCGCAAGATGAATACAGATCAGGAAGGTTTACGGGCCAAAAGTCAGAAGAAGACTTTCTGACATCTTGACCAAAGCAAGAGCACGGGGCTCCTGAACTACATGGATGGGTGAGGAAGCATGGACTGGACTGTTGAGGTATTGGGATACCCAAAAGTTTAAAGAACAGTTATCGCAAAATAAGATTAATCGGAATATGGGTCGGGGTGGAGCATTGCATTCATCTGGTCGTAAATCACGTCTGAACATTGCACTAGACCTGGCAAGTATTCTGACTAACTTTACTACATATTACTTAGTTTAATTTTTTAAAAGTAAGTTTTCTTTCTTATACAACCTTTGCAGGAACGTAAAAATAGTCGCCCAGTTGAACTTGATGAGCTGTTTATGGCCACTCACAATAATAAGAAGGGTCTATGGGTTGATACTCGCTCACGCGAGACTTATGTAAGTTTAATCTTAAAATTTTCTTTAATCCGTTCTTAATTTTTCATCTAATTTTCTAACATTTCGATGTTATAATCATTGTGTAGGAAAATTATCATGATCGATTGAGGGCCATACAATGAGAAAGTTTATTAGGTTCCAACACTGATGCTCCCCAGCTAGATGCAGCAACCAAGCTTCAAGCTTGGAAGGAGGTTGCTGGAGGAAAGAGTAGAGGTCGAGTTTATGGCACAGCAGACTTGGCTGCTAACTACTGCCAAGGAGTGTCTTCCCTCACTCAGCCGTCATTCATTGCTACTGCCACTGATTACTCTACTCAGATGGCCCGAGAAGAGCGATTTCAAAACGAACTCAACGAAGCAAAGGAAAAAGCAAGAACGACAAGGGAAATAACTAGGGAGTTGCAGGACCAGATGAAGTTCATGCAGTAAGAGCAGAAAGAAGCAAGAATGGCAAGGGAAATAGCTAGAGAGTTGCAGAACCAAATGAAGCTCATGCAGCAACAACTTGCCACCATGATGGAGCGTCAACATGCTGATGCTTCAACTGGTACGAGTCAAGTTCACCCACATTATGATCAAGCTCATGATCACTAGCCCCTTCTATGAGTTCTAAATATGGCCTACTTGTTTTTTTTTTTTTCATTTTGTTTTAAAACTGTAATTTTATTTTTAAACACTGCATTTTAATATTTCAATGGACTATAATTATAATTTAGTATTTTAATTCAAAATGGACTATAATTGAATTATGTGTATTCTTGTTAATGGATATTTTCTGGTTTTCAGGGATTTGGTTTTCAAAATTTTAAATTATTTTTTTTTTAAATTGCTCTTTGCTTGGGTTAAGCCCACGTTGACGTCAATTAAATATTTAATATTTCACATCATGCGAGGGTCAAGCCCACTCAAGAATAAAAATAAAATATTATTTTTCTAACTAATGCGAGGGCTAAACCCCCGCAAGCTATGAAATAATTATTTATTTTATTATAAGCGTGGGTCAGGCCCCCGCAAATTGGACGTAATAAAATATTAATAATTTACGTATGCGAGGGCTCAACCTACGCTGCCCTCATGATTACATTTTAAGCGTGGGTCCAGCCCCCGCAAGTTTCTACAACTTTTGTGTGGGTCTGACCCACACATGCTTTATTATATATAATTAAGCGTGAGCTTGCGTGGGTGTAGCCCACGCAAGGTAGCCTCCACCTGAACAACCCACGCTACCTTTGCTTTGCATCAACCAACCTAGTGTGGATCTCTTCCCCATGTTATGGCCACGCATATGCGTGGGTTTTAGGTGTTTTGCGTGGGCTTTTGACCCACGCTATTTAATAGTTTTCCTGTAGTGTTTATTGATGGTTTTGTAGCATGTTTCTCATGAGATTTACGAACTGTTCTTCTTTCTTCCTTATGGTAACGAACGTGTCGCAACATATTGGTTGATGGCGTAACTAGATCGTATTTTATTCAAGTAAAACGTTTTGTGCTAGGTATATTTTAAATATGTAAAACAAAATACTGGTTAATTACTCGTGAGTTTCATTATTTATTTACTTTATTTAACTTAATTTATTTTTATTAAAAGCTAGTCTTAATTTTTACTAATTTTTTGGTATGTAGTAATAGTATAAATTTTCACTTAATGAGAGTTTTTATTTAGACATATTAAAATTTAAATTATGAAAACCTATAAACTTGATCGAAGAAAATTTATTAAATATTTTTTTTAAATGAAGTAGATATTTTAAAATGAACAAAGTAAATAAATGAATAAGAAAATTATTATAAAAACTATAAAAACTGTGTTTATTATTAGTATATTAAAAGTTTATTCACTTCATTTCTTATTCTTTATTATATGAAAATAATAAACAAGAAAGAAAGAGATAAAGTTTTATAATTCGACCAACGTACAATTTATTGATTTCCTTTTTTATTAGGGGTTGAAATTGGACAATTAAATTTAGTTTTCTTAAACAAGTTAACGAAATCATATTCTTAATCCAAAGTTATAATTTTTTATAGAATTCAAAGCATCATGCAATTTCGTTGCAAATATTTCAAAGTGCTTCTTATTCGGTCTTACAGATGTTAGTAGAAAAACAATCTTCAAAGTCGGTTTTAGGAGTCCCTTAACCTCGACTTTCACATCGATGTTGACCAAGATGACATTGAAACGTCGGTTAATCAACCAACATCATATAATCAACTACTACATCGATTTAAATCAGACACCGACATCAAAGACCCATTTGAAAAGTAGTTCATGGGATGCTGAAGATACAACACCACTGGTTATTTGGTCAAAACTAACTTGGTGCTTGTTTGACATTATAATTGACAAAATTGACGTGGTGTAATGGTTGACCATGTCGTTTGGTTCCAAGTAACCGACGTGGTGATGCCTCTAGTAATTGTTTTTACATGGAACACCACATCGGTTATGGTCAAAACCGACGTGGTGCATCCTTTACCATGTTGGTTTTGGTCATAACCAGCGTGGTGTATGTGTATTTTTTTTAAATATACATAATATATTATCTATTAACCCCCTGCATAATGAATTCAGAATCCAGCCAGTACATTTCAGAATTCAATTCTCATATTATAATTGCAATAAAATACATATAATTAAATATTTACACAGATCTACATAAATACAATGTTATATACACTTCTAACCTAAACTAATATACAAACTAGTTCTATGTTCAAGAAAATATCTTGCCCAATCCTTTTAAAGATCTTCTATTGTTTGCTTATCCAATGACTCTGGGTATTAAAAAGCCTGAAATAAATTTACAACATGTGTTATGAATGAAACTTGAAAAACATTTGATATATGTACAAACTTAAGACATTACACTACAACAAAAAGGTTATTTAGAGACCAATTTTTAGCTACCAAATGAAATTGTTACCAATTGTGACCAAAATAGTCACCAAATTAGATTTTGGTTGCTAAAAAATCATAAAATAGAAGTAATGATTGAATTTAGTCACCAATTAAGTCAAATAATTGATATCTAACATTAGCTACCAAGGTTTTAGTGACCTATGTCATTAGATTCTAAATTAGTCTATAACTTAATTAGATACCAATTTAGAATCTAATGGCATAGGTCACTAAAACTTGTTACCAAGAATTAGTGATACCAGCTCGTGTTATGGTTCTCATCCAATGCATGATATAATATCCACATTTCTAGCCTCCTTGTTGCTTATTGCACTTTCATTAAAGGTGAATCATCAAATAATTGAATGGTAATTTTAATAAACTTACTTTAGAACTAAATTTAGAATTAAATACCTTAGGATATATCCAATGGAGGTTTTGAGATGTGGATGTAGATCTTTCTCCAAGAACATTACACACATTCATTGCACTAAAATTCAAGTTGTTTAGTAAATAACACAATAAACAAAAAAAGAGTGATATATATTACTTAAAATTTAATTAAATGATACCTTTGTACTATTTTTTTCATGTAGTTTATTGCCTTCCAATGCAACGAACAAAACCAAACAACTGTGTTGTTTGCGAGAGACACAAGCATGAGCTGCCAATGGGACCTAAAATAAAAAATCTATTAATCTAATATTCTCAACATTACTTAAGATCAAAATTCAAAGATTTGAAACTTACACATGGATAACACGGGCAAAGTAAATTCTCTTTCAAGATTCTGAAATCCATCTTTGAATATATGTCTGAGTGTCAATCTTTTTATTTCCAAACCTCTGTATTGTGGCTCAGGAATCCATAAATATAAGGATTCTTTGTGCTATAAACTACATTATTTATGTATCTGCATTGTTAAAATCAATTTTAGTAATAGTAGTTGATTAAATAAGTCGAATTTTATAAAATGTAGAAAGGTATACTTACATCATCCATAACTGAATTATATTAATGTTTAACATTTGGGTGCCCTGAATGAGTTCCAAGATGTTTTGTATAAATATATACAATGGGACACCATCCACCCCAAAGATGGATGCATCCCAAGGAATTTGAACTGGATTATTAAATAACTCGTACATTATACGAGTCAACTCCTGAAGTGGATTCACTTCTGACTCAAGTGGTGAAGACCTAGGACTTAAACCATCAGCTGGTGATTTCTCTTTACTTCCACGGTCCTATAACACATAAACAAAATGTTTCAATTCAAACAACATTAATTGTGAATTTAAATAAGATTAAGACAAATCACAATACTTGAGGTCTTTTAGAAATGACCTGTAGGAGATCTGTAGGCCACACAATAAATGTACCAGGTGCCTCTCCCACAAGTCTAACCTTTGATGTGGGCACTGACACCTCGACATCTGCCTGTCTAACTTTTTTGACAACTACCCGACAAAAATAATCTTCAAGTGGAACTGTATAAAGCGTCGAAGATCCTAACAACACTTCCAATCACCACCAATCAAGGAGGATCTCCAACACATAATTAACACCAATATGAGGTATCAGTGTTGGTGTCTTCCTCCTCGTCTTCAACAGCACAACTCCCCTTTGTGCTAGCTCTCCCACATGTAAGTAGTACTACACCTTCCTGCAGAGGAGTGTGCTGCTCTAATATGCCCGTAGATTCCCACTTTTCACCAAATTATCTTCTTAATTCATGTCTCAACTCATCTTTTAATTTATCACGTACTTTTTGTTCTATTTGAGACGTCAATTTTTCTTCTATTTGAGACGTCAATTCATCTTTAAGTCGAGATATCTGATCCATTATATCTTAATTTTAAGATGAGCTAGAATGTGGAGTAGAACAAAAATATTGTCTCACCCCACACCATATCCAGCAGTCCGTACACGACAAGGGTGTTCCTCGGTGCCTAAAGCAGTAGTCAATATATCTTGTTTTCCTTGAATGACAAACTACCCTGGGAGCTTTACTCCACCAGAGAATCCTGTAAAAAATAATACAACATGTCAACATTGTATAATAATAAGACATTAGATATGATGAGTAAATTATTATTAACTTACAATGCACTGGGCAATCTCAAGTGCCTGTGGTGATGTCATCTGCCCTCCAGGTTTAGTCCTAGTCAACTTCCATTTCTCATGTCAACTAGGAGGGGATGAAGGAGAAATGACATCATCTGAAGATGATGTTTCTTTTAGTCTTTTTAATTTCTACTCCATTATATTCTTTTCTAATAAATCATACCCTCTCTCCCCAAGACAACCGTTGGGGGGTGACATTCTTGTGCTGAATGTCTTGGGCTTTCTTCCTCTTCTCCTACACAAAAAAATATTGTTGCCAAGTCATATTATTTAATGAAATTATGATGGATAAAACAAACCTGCCAAGAGGGATCCTCTCTAGATTGGACAAATTGCTTCCAAGTCTCTTCATCAATGGAATACTTCTCACAAGGGAACTTTCCTTTGTGTTGACCAAAGATGGAACAACTGGTCAAGTTTGTCTTGAATTTTCTCCATTTAATAGTAATTGATGACATAATTTTCTTTCTAATTAATGGAGATGTTTCAAACTCAAAGTTTTTTTTTCAAAATAAAATAAACAAGTCATTAAACATATAACACATAATTATCATCATTAATGACTTACAATAAGCTTAAAATGAATGACTTATAGTAAGATCCTGCCAAATCATATTCCTTCAGTTTCAGTCACATGACCCCAAGTCGGAAGCAAAATAGACACCTTCGTACGTGCCAAAAGACCCAAATAGCTAAAAATCTGGGCACTATTAAGGCCTGAAGCCCTACTAGTTTAAGGGTCTATGTCCACTAGGATCTTGGAACCACCAAGTCGACTAGCAGTAATACTTCTCAATTGTGTAGGTTCTCTACTCTTTCTCTGTGAATCAGCCATGACCTAAAAAGAACACAAACATAAGATTAAAACTTACAAAATTAATTAAGCTTAACATTAAATGCTCAAATTGAGTACAATCAATGTTCAAATCCAAAATAAAAACAATAAATAATTAAACATTACTTTTTTTTAGTCTTACAGTGTTACAATATTTTCCCATATTCATTCATTGTGATCACTTCGTGTAGCATGTACTTCATCAACATCATTTTCCTCATTGATAGGAGATAAGTGTCTTGAAAATGAGTTGTCAGCATGTTGGACTATTGAGTCGTCATGGTTATCAACATCATATTCAGTTCTCCCTTGTATAACAATTGACCACCTTTCATTAGAAGGATCTTTGACATAAAAAAACTTGTTTTGCCTGGTAAGCCATGATGAAAGGATCTTCCTTAGAACCTATCTTTGCAAGAGCAACCAAGGTAAAACCCAAATCATAAACATGCACTCCTGTGTTATTATCAACCCATTTACACTTAAATACTGGAACTCTAAATTTGACGTAGTCAACTTCCCAGATTTCTTCAATTACTCCAAAGTAACTTATTATAGCCATCATAGGATTGTTGTCTTTTGAACTAGCAAAGTGCATTGACTCTGCCTCAAGGGTGACACCACTATTTTGCATTGTACTTTTCTGATCCTTAGTGTTTGTGTAAAAAGAGAACTTGTTAATATCATACCCAGACCATGTTATGACATCAAAGTTAGGTCCTCATGCTATCCATTTCAAATCATCAACATCACAATTGTTTTGAAGAATTTTTTGTTTAAACCATTTCAAAAACGTCTTGTTCTGTTCATTCAATAACCACTTCTCATTTGCATGTGGGTTTATTGTCTTCAACAACATTTTGTGTTCATCTATGTAAGAAAGAGCATCATCAGTATTGTTCAAAATATATAAGTGTACTTGGAGTACCTGTTGTTGATCTTTTCGAACTATCCTCACACCTCGTGTTCCTTTGCCTTCTTGTCTTCCTTCATACCTCGACCTCGGTACGCCTATAGCATCTACTTCTGACATATATGTGGTACAAAATACAATTTCTTCTTCTACAATATATCTCTCAAAAATAGATGCTTTTGGTCGATATGGATTCTTCACATACCCTTTGAATATCTTCATTCATCTCTCAATTGGGGACATCCATCGTAAAAACACAGGACCACATATTCTAATTTCTCTCACCAGATGAACAATTAAGTGGACCATGATATCAAAAAATGAAGGAGGAAAATGCATCTCTATTTGACACAAGATAGTGATAGCTTCATTTTCTAAGTCATCCAACCTAGTAGGATCTATTACTTTTCTACAAATAACATTGAAGAATAGGCAAAGGTGAGTGATGACTTGTCTAAGACTTTTTGGCAGAATTTCACGAATAGCCACTGGAAGAAGGTCTTACACTAGAACATGACAATCATGAGATTTTAAGCTAATAAGTTTCAAATCTTCCATTTAGACGAGGTTTTTGGTATTTAAAGAGTATCCTCGTGGTACTTTAACTCCTCCCAAACACCCACAGAAACTGATCCTCCAGATTTTGACAAAGTATGACATGCTGGTGGCAAATACATTTGTTTACCATGAGGTTAGGGTTGTAACTTAAACCAAACACCTATCTCAACTAGATCCTTACGAGCAGTAATTCCATCCTTTGTCTTTCCTTTAATATTTAGCAATGTCCCAATTATACTATGACATGCATTACATCTATACAATGTCTAACATCTAACTTCGACCAATATGGATGTTCAAAGAGTATCGATTTCTTCTTCCATATGTTTTTCACACCACTATGCTTGACAATTTTCCCATAAGTGACTTCGACGTGGCTCACTCGGTTATACACTTCGTCACGAGTTAAGGATGGAGGTGCAGTTCTGTCTTTCTAACAACCATTAAAAGCTTTTTTCAACCGCGATAAGGGTGATACATTTCAAAAACTTTTGATGGCCAATGTAACATGTCTTCCTCCCATATTTTAGCTGATGATAACTTGTGTTCTCTTCACATATCGAACAAGCATGATGTCCTTTAACACTATAACCCCTCAAATTTTCATATGCTGGAAAATCATTAATTGTGCAAAATAACAATGGTCTCAAATTGAAATTGACCTTTTCATATGCATAAAAAACCTCAACGCCATCATTCCATAACAATCTCAAATCCTCTATCAAAGGACTTAAATAAACATCTATATCATTTCCCGGTTGCCTTGGTCCTGATATCATCATAGACAACATCTTATATTTTCTCTTCATGTATACGACAAATTATAAATAATTAGCAAAATAGGCCATGAACTATGTTTACTACTTAAATTACTATATGTATTCATTCCATCAGTTGCAAAACAACTATGGTATGAATTTATACTTATAATATGCAGAAAAAGAAATATTTTTTTAACTTACTTTTTCAATAATTATTGTGAAAAATTGTATAAAAGTAAAGCAATATTCGGTTACAATATAAATAGTCAAATTTATTTTATTTCTTAATTTTACTTGGACATACTTGATTTCATCATAGTTGAGATCTATGGCGATGTTTATATTATTTATTTTCTAAAGTAAATGCATATGCATTTAATTATTTTTTATAGTTTTGATATGTTACATGTACAATCATATTATTTTTAACAATAAAATAATATATACCTGATAAAGCCACCATTTCATTCACTGTGAAATGTTTCTTTTGGAAAGCAGCGATAAGACCATCAAGATTCAGAAAGGGAGAAGGTAAATCAGAGTTAGCTCCACTTAAACTTGCAGTGGTCGAGTCCCTTCTACCTAACCCAACAGGCCATCCAAGTCTACCAAGCTGACCAATATTTCTCACTGATCAGTTTCTCATCTCATATATGCATTTATTGAAGTTTCTTCTAATAATTTGCCATTCCTAAAGTAAATACTTATAGTAACAACAAAATCCCTTGCAACAACTGCTAAGATGTCAGCGCAAGAGACAACACTAGGGCACTGACGCACTAGTTCAGCTTTTATGCTCTCTATGACTTCCAAACCCCTTAGAGAATTCACGTTGGGTAAGGCACCTTGTTCGCCCTTGAAAGTTGTTGTGTCGGCTAACAAAATCGATCCATCACATCCCTTCAAAATGCCACCAAAAGTAAGAACATGTTTTGGTTTCGTGATTGACTTGAAGCATGGTAATGGATGAAATATAAAATATCAGTGGTAGTGTTCTCATATGCTAGATAATATCAGTGTCCAATATAATGCTTCAAATAATTGTAATATGAAAGGAGGAAAGGTGTGTTTTGAACAGTACTTATTTTATTCTTGTACTAAACTTCATGTCTGACTGCCTATAGAGGAAGTTGTCTCCCTATTGGCCTATAAGTTTTTTGTAGTGTATATAGGTTTTCTATATTATATATATACATGTTTTCTAGAAATGATAATAGAACCCATTAGTAACAACAGAATCCCTTGCATCAACTGCTAAGATGTCAGCACAACAGACAAGACCAGGGCACTGACGCTCTAGTTCAGCTTTTATGCTCTCTATGACTTCCAAACCCCTTAGAGAATTCACGTTGGGTAAGGCCCCTTGTCCGCCCTTGAAATTTGTTATGTCCACTAACAAAACAAATCCATCACATCCCTTCAAAATGCCACCAAAAGTTAGAACATATTTTAGTTAGTCTCTCTTTCCCTTTATCGTTGATTATGTAATAATAAGTAAATTTATACACAGTTGATTGTGATGTTTTATTTCATAGACGAAAAAAATTATCAATTAAACATTTTCCCATAATAATATTTTGGAATAGAGCAATTAAATTATTCTGATTGATAAAACATGCCATGTTTTTACCTCAAATTGTCGTCCAATTATTAATAGCTAGTATTAGTCATGTAGTTAACACGGCAATGTGTTATAGAGGATCAACGAGTATAAAACAATAATAAAAAATAATAATGTTAAGTATAAAAGCAAATACAAACTATTTTAAGAAACCACGAAGATAACAGATCAGCGATGTTTATGCTGACAAACTAATACCTTTAATATATTTGAGTAGGTGATACAAATACATACAATGATTTATTCAAATGAAAGAAAAAAGACATATTTAAAAATATTGAAGTCATCATAGAGTCTATTAAAATATTTCACTAAATACTATCATGTCATACAAGTAAATTGTTAGTCGCATAATTGGACGACAAATGATGAACTATATATTATTCTAATTAAAAGGTTGAGGAATTTTTCTTATTATAAAAAATTATGAGACTTAAATCATACAATTAACTAAGATCGTTATGTGTAAGAGAGTAATTGGGAAATTGTTAGTCTACTCATATATGGTTGCGATTGTTATATGTACTAAGTGGGAGGAACATGATTTCACTACTCAAACATATTGCACCTCTTGCATGCAGGTAAATGTGAAATATATAAAAAGATTAATAACAAACTTGGACAAAGCAATTATGGAAATGAAGACAGAGCAAGGAAGTACCCATGCAACAATCATTCAACACAACATTGGTTACTTGTTTCTTAATGATGTCAAGGGCTTGAGGACACTTGAAAGCATAAAAAAGGGGGTTTAGCAGATAACTAGATGAACTTCCAGAACTAGTAGATGATGAGGATGTTGAATATTCTGAAGTTGAAACTGTCCTAACAAGACATAAGACCAAACAAATTTTGACCCTTTGTTGAGAACTTCCAGCCATGTTTGTAGGAATTCTCAACTTAGAGTGGGGAGAATGGAAAGGTTTGTGATTCGTGTTTGGTTTAGGGCATGATGAAATGTGTCGTCTGTTTATACAACATGCTTACGTTTTAATGACCTATGTCATTAGATTATGAATTGGTATCTAATTAAGTTAGAGACTAATTTAGAATCTAATGGTATAGGTCATTAAAACGTTGGTAACTAATGTTAGATATCAATTATTTGACTTAATTGGTCACTAAATTCAATCATTACTTCTATTTTGTAGTTATTTAACAATCAAAATTTAATTTGGTGACTATTTTGGTCACAATTAGTAATCATTTCATTTGGTAGCTAAAAATTCGTCTCTAAACAACCTTTTTATTGTAGTGAAAGCTTTCAATAAAGTTTGACACATAATAAAGCTAGTATGTAAGACTAGTCTATGCAAGTAAAATCACCATTATAATAGATAAACCATATGCCAATAAACAAAATTACTGTTTCAAAGAAATAATTGAATCAAACTAAACTAAAAATATATACTTGTATAAATTCGAATAGAATTGGACTTTTTATATACATTCAATTAACTATTGCTATAATTTTGGGTAATGTACAAAAGAAACAAATAATAATTTTTGTGATAAAAAACATAACTAAAACAGTAAAAGTTCAAAATAAACTTTTGTTTACAAAAACTTTTAGTATATCTAAGATAAATTAGTAAAGTAGCTCTAAATCTATTTCAATATAGCTTTGTCTTTTCATGACAAGATTTAACTTCTCGATGCTCATCTTAAATTATTCTAACACCTTTATTTATGATATATATATATATATATATAT
>Ga0209700_105460_pt1 | contig 21427 bp, 10 predicted proteins | sample SiratroredBW_FD_187528 | JGI IMG/M metagenome (GOLD analysis project Ga0209700, IMG submission 187528) | Root nodule microbial communities of legume samples collected from California, USA - Siratro red BW (SPAdes) (version 2) | ecosystem: Host-associated > Plants > Roots > Nodule | place: USA... | reverse complement strand
TTTTTTTTTTTTTTCTAATTTTCTCTTTAATGCATCGATCAGCACATCTTAAAATTAAGATTTTCATTGATCATCGTCCAAAAGATAAAAAGAAAAGGCACGTGCTAACACTGGCTCGTATAAGGAAGGGCAAGATGGGAAAAGAGAAGAAAACGAGGGCAGAAACGAGAATTCGCTCACCCGGGGTGTGTCTTATTTAAACCAGGGACTCGACCACAACAAAACAAACCCACCATACCAAAAGAGAGAAAAAACGAAACACCGAAACGCTTCGTTTCATTCTTCAGTTTCTTCCTTCAGTTTCGTCCGTCCACCAACCTTCTACGATGAACCCGCGAACGACGTCGTCGAAGACGAAGAAGAAGCAAACGCCACCAGAGCCGCACCAAACGGCATGGGGCGGGAGGTACCTCGGTGTGCGGCGGAGGCCGTGGGGGCGGTACGCGGCGGAGATTCGCGACCCTTCCACCAAGGAGCGGCACTGGCTGGGCACCTTCGACACCGCCGACGAGGCCGCACTCGCCTACGACCGCGCCGCACGTGCCATGCGCGGCTCACGTGCGCGCACGAACTTCGTCTACGCGGACACCACTCCCGGCTCGTCCCTCACCCCCATCATCTCCCCCGACCAACAACCCCTCCCTCAACCCGACCCGGTTCTATCCCTCGACCCGTTTTCCCTCCTCGGGTTTCCCTTCGGTTCTTCCTCCTACGATGAAAATGCCTCGGCCAGCGTGGCAGCTTCCCACTACAGCCCACAATCGTTTTTCGATAACAATAATAACAATAATTATTATAATAATAATAATAATAATAATAATAATAATAATAATAATAATAATAGTAACTATGATAATGAGAACAGTGGGAGCACGGTGGAGCTTCCTCCATTGCCACCGGATATTACAAGTTCCATGGGGTACGAGATGGAACAGCAGAGTGGTGCGTTTTACTGGGAGGCTAGTCCCATGTTTAGCGCAATGTCAACAGTGTCAGAGAATGTGGGTGCAGAGTCTCAAGTTTTTGAGTTGGGCAGTTCCTCCTATTTCTTCTGAGACTTTATTGTAGGAAACAATAATGGTGCATGGTGTGTACTAGGAGAGTTAGTTTCTGGGTTTGTGTCTGTCTCTCTGCTGTGTGCGCGTGTGAGTTGTTGTTTTGTTGTTTTCTCATTTGGGTCGTGGAATCACACACTTTGCGATCGTGAATGGGAAAAGCCCTGGTTTTGTCTTCCAGTGTGCGTAATGTAGAGTGTTACGTTGGGTGAGTTTGCACTTCCCAGCAAATGGTGAATATAATGACCATCATCTTACGTTACTTTTCTTTTCTTCCCGTGTTTTTCTACAACCACATACCAACAAAACTTACGTGATGTACTTTAGTTGTTTTTCTCAATCCAAATTCAAACTTCGCCTTCAGAATACATTCATTTTTTTTTAACTATGTAATATAGAACTGGGATTTTTTATTTCATTATATTAATCATTTAACCTATCCTTTATCTCTCTTTTAAGTGTATACATCAAGAAGTATGTCTAGAGATATTCCTTTTCTTAATGTTTACAAGCTTTAAAAAAAGTTTTTTTTTTCTTATGCAAAACTACTATAAATATTTTTTCAACGAGGTTACGAGACTCCAAAATACAAATCGTATGCAATATTTATATTATTCCCATGTTTCCTTTAGGATTTTTCTTTTGTTCTAATCTTTCACATAAGGGGTTCCTGTGAAAGGAAAGGCATAGAGGAAATGAATATAAAAATATAGTGTGATAAAAGAATGTCAGAATCGTTAAGAGGGGGCACATGTTTTTCAATTAATCAAGCGTTGCTAAGTTTTCCCACTCATTCTAGTTTCTATGGTACTAAATATAATTACAATTGGAGAGATTACTGGTAAAAATACCCTTTTTTTTCTTTAATAGAGGACACTTATAACAAAATCACAATTAAATTAATTATTTTTATTGATAATATAATTACTTTAATTTAATTAACATCACCAATGAATTAAATTAAATATCTTATTTTTATTTTGTCTCATTATTCGTTAATACAAAACACTCTAATATTTAATAAAAGAAAAAAAATCTAAATTTATATAAAGTTTATAAAATGTCTTATAAAGGCATGGGACAGTTTTCTCTAAAGTATGCTCTACTTGGAAAATCATAAAATAAATTTAATGATAAAAAGAGATAATAATTTTTTTGTTTAAATATATTTCTAATATATAATCTATATAAAATGAGTTAGTTTTAATTTTAAAAATACCTTTTTTCTTTATATTTAAAAGTTATTATTTATCTATTGAATGAAAAGTTAAATAATTATTTGAAGTTCTCTCACTTGTCAATACTAATACTTTTAATCAATTTATAAATGTTATTTATTTCTATATTTTATAAATATGTTTAAGCTACTTCTAACTTTTTTGCTATCTGAAGTACTTATTTGACTTTATTATAAGTGTTTGGAAACTGTCTTTTTTTAACAAGTTTATAAAGTAGAGTTTTAAAACTCTAACTTGTTTAATAATTATTCTCTTCTTATTCTTAAATTATATATATATATGAACTTTCCCTTTTAATTTTTTTGTATAACATATTTTTTTATTATATACTTATATATATTCATAATGATAAATAATAACTATTTTTATTATATTTTTAGACGATACTATTTATTTTAGCTATTCTATTATTATAATTATTTTATTAGTTTAATATTAAACTTTGAAATACCCTTTTAGATATTTTATTATTTATAATTATTTTAGCTATTCTATTATAATTATTCTATTATTTTATTATATTTTTAGACGATACTATTATTTATTATTTATAACTATATATGTAGTTTTTTTATATTACAATTTTTAACCATTATACTAATTAACATAAGGAAAGTAAACTGTTTACTTAAAATTATAATAATTTACTTTTGTTAAATCTGAATAAAAATGTTTTAAAAATATAGGAATATGAATATCAAAATGTATTATATAAACCATATAATAATTAAGATTACAATATATAATTGTAAAGACTGGTTTATAAATAAACGATTAGAATTAATAATTTTCTTTTTTGTAATTTTCTAATTAATACCTACTTTAATAGATATTTTACTAAACACTTAAGATATAATAAATTAATTAACACTCTTCGACTGCCGTCTTGTAGCTTCTATATAATTTTTCAGCTTTCAAGCAAGTTTTCAGTTATTTTTAAAAAATATGGGTACTACAAATTTTAAATACGAAAATAAAAAATTCAAAATTTTGAGGGGGTGAAAATCAATAAAAATGTTTTATGGAAACTAAAATTAAAATTTACTTATTTTATAAGACAATAAATATTGGTTTCAAATTTCAGAGAGATAAAAAATAAATGTTTATAGACCAAACTCAAAGGATTAATGAAAGAGAGAAAAAAATAAATATGATAGCTGATTATTGGAAATATTGAGATTTTTTTAAAAGCTATGCATTTATTGCGATAGAGACACCCAAAAAAATATGGTTTAAATTACTATACAAGTTGTTGAATAAATAATTTGGTCTTACAAGTGGGATCATACTAAAGAAAAAAAGAATGGGAATTCAAATTATTCATAGTATTGTTTCTAAAATAAAATCTATAATCATTAAAACTGTTTATAGTATTATTATTTCGTTAGGTGTATTTTTATGGCGTAAAAAATAATTGTTACTAGCAGTGTAAAGAGTTTTTTTTTTTTTTTTTTTTTTTTTTTCTGTTTATAGTATTATAATTTAACACATTGCTAACCAGAATTAGAGAGGAAATAACCCCATTATAATATATATAGAATTAGGGCTAAAAAATATGGATTAGTAATGAAAATCAAATTTTATAATTTATTCACAAAATTTAGCCGCAAAACATTCCGTATCTAAGTCTATTTCTTACATGTGAAACTATTTATATACTAATTGTCGGCGTTATGGTAACCAAAATAAAAATTTTATAAATTTATCTGAAACCAAAATCAAGTGTCACAAAAGTGATTTAATTACATTATGTTTGTAAACTAAAGTAAGTTTTGTGTGATGAGTTAAAACAAGTAGTAAAGCTCTTTTGAACTTCATAAAAATGAAAAGCTTTGCATTAAAGTGTAATATAATTATCTTACATTTCACTGGTAAGGGTTTTATTCATAAAATTGTCGAACACTTACATCACATGCACATTAGTCCTGAATAATTTTGGGTGCCTTTAGATTCTTTTAATATTATTTTATTTTCTAAGGGTTTAACCAAATCAATTGTTTGTAAAGTTTCACATTTAAGCTTTAGAGATTTTCATTCTCCACAAACTCTTTGTTTCCCACCTCATAATATAAAAAATAACTAATATATTTCTACCATTATAATGAATTTAACAATGAATCATATAGATTTAAACTATAAAATCTGAAATATAGTTTTCGATTATCTAATATAGAATATAATTTTAGATTATATAATTTAGAACTATATCTTTATTATGTAATTCAGAATCATATTTTATATTTTATAATATAAAGTTTTATTTTATATTACATAATCTAAAATTTAAATTATGCTTTTAGATTATGTAATGGAGAAATATTTTGAATTGTATAATTTAAATGAAAAATTTATTCCAGATTATTAGTCTGCATACCGTTCTTGAAACATTCATGCAAGTTTATAGAAACAACAAATTTGGAATGCATTTCCAACAACACAACTTACCTAAATTGCATAATCTGAAATATCTGAAAAGAAATAAGGTAAACAATAGACAACTATTTTAATAGATACATTATAACTGAAAGTGGAAGAAGAAATCAGTGCTAGAGGAAGAACATTCCAGAAGCTAATTATAGAAAGGCCCATTTAACGAGTGGGCTTATAGACCAAAGCTGCAAAGATAAAACATTGACAACACAAACAATATTACTAACAATATTTGATAGAAAGCTTATATTATATCCGTGGCTTACGTTCCATGTTTCTTAACTTCCTAATTTGTTTATGCAATTATGTTCTTTAACAAGAGAATTGATGAACAGGTAACATAAGTGTATTTTCCAATTTAGTTATAAAATTATTTCCTCTGATAAGTGTGATCTCTTCTGAATAGATTATAAGTAGTTCATCATCATGAGTATGTTTGCTGAATGATTATTACATTGGAATGTATTGTGTGGAGATAAAATAATTGTGGAAGAAACTATGCTATATTTTCAGTAAATTATGTAGAAATTTCACTTGTAAAACAGTTATATATGTTTATGATGAAGCATAAAGAAGTGTCAATTATGATTTATTTCAATTCTAAAAATACTTAATTGGACCAAACTTAGTAGAGACAAAACTATTCTTACTGTAGGGACGTTGGCCTTCCCTGATTTTTTTAACATTATATTATATATATATATAACTTTTAACCTGGACTCTAAAGTCACATAAGACTTTTTGGTGCCCCGAACACAGTCTAATATATTCATATTGTTTATAATTAAAGTGTATTGTGGATTTTGATGCTATGTTCAAGATGCATTAAGGAACGAATGGGATAAGACATTTTGACGTAATACTTAGCTATTTTTTAAGAATGTTTTAGATATTATAGATGTATATGGAGTTGTGATGTTTAAATAATAAAAGTGCTAGAAGAGATTTCTGGTCGAGTAGAAATAAAATTAATTTGTAGTATATAAGTAGAATCAAACTTTTTAGTGAGTTGATTTAGTGAGATTAAGTTATACTTAAATTTTCTATCTAATATGATATTAAAATCATCAAAAGTTTATCTTAGTCAAGATTTGAAAGAAATATGATTACAATTTGATTAATGTACATACTTTAGTAGACTATTTGCTTGAATGATAAAAGTTAAATAGTTGAATAATTTAATTAGTGTTTTTTCAGTTGTGCATATGAATCTATCTATCTATAAATCTATTATTAACATATCAACCATTATTACAAAGTATGTAATAAACATAAACCTATTGTAGTCTTTTACATTATATAACACATACTAAACCGTTCAGTGGACATTTCGAGCATAAGACAACCTAATAATTATTTCTTAAAACATATTATCAAAGTTATAACCACAAATGTTTTGAGAGACAAAACAAAAAGGAAACATCTTTAGTAATAATGAAACTATAGTTATGTTGTAGTTGCAATAAACTTCGCACATAAATATATATTTTACAATGTTCATATTACACTAGCACAAAAAAGACTTTTCATGTATGTTATTCAGGACTTTTTACGTATGTTAATAGTCCGATGTGGATGTGGATGACGTAAATTTACGTCTAACCTAACCTCTGATGTAAAAACTTTACATTTACGTTGGACCACAATGTTGCAGACGTAAATTTGTACTAGAAAAGAAGTAAAAATTGTCCAAAATTTACATATGATCCAATGCAAATTTTGGACTTTTTTTAAAAAAAAAATTGATTGCTTTTGACTTCAAACTAAAATCTTAAATATAGAAAATTTCCAATGATAATTCATACAATAATAGATAGTCATTTAACAAAATATTCTATACAAAATCACCTAATCTAACCTAAAATTTTTCTGAACAAAAAAAAAACTATATGATACAATATATAGTTTAACATTCATAGAAATTATAACAATAAAATAATACAATATAATACTTATGGCCATGCTGAGAGTAGCCTAACCAGATGTGTCTGCCAACCCAAAAATGTGCCTATTGTAAGAAAATAAATAAACATATTCCATTAATGTGACTCATATGAAATATAATTATGGTTCTGAATGTGATTTAATAAAATAAAAGGACCTATTGGTAATTATGAGAGGTTATTTACTTTATAAATAGTTAATAGTAATCAGCCTGATGGAAGTTGATTACAGAAAGAAATAGGGTTCTGTCTCTGCAGTGTGAGGGTTCTCCACAATTGACCATCAAGAAAGTGTGTGGGGAAGAAGAGTGACTAAAAGAGATAGATTGGGAAAAAGAGATTGAAGTTTTTTGATTAGGTCTCTCATGGATAAAGGTAAGTATCTCTTACTATCATATATATTATGTAAGAATCATAGATTCTAAGTTCTTGTGGAACATATGTTTATGATTGATTTATGAAATTATGATCAAAATTACATGTGGGGTATCAAAGCATGGTTGTTTGAATTTTATGATTCTCCATTATTGATAATTTTTCCCAATTTTATAAACCCTAATTTCAAATGAAATTATGAAAGAATTATGAATTACGGTAATTAAATTATCACAAATTAAAGTTTATGTGTATGTGAAAACGATTGATTGTCTTTATTGCTATATGCTTGGCATTGTTTAACTGAACATCATTGTTACTTTGTTCCACCAGAATTGCAATGGTTCTTGACTGTTTTCGTAAAATAAAAAAAAATTGAGGGATCAAGGTTAATTTTTGGTTTAAGAATGTATCTATCCCTATCCTATTTATTTATTTATTTTACGAATCAAGGGTATGTGCTAATTTCTTATGCTCTTATAAAGTTTGTCTTCTGTTGTACGTATATGCACATATAATTGATTGAAACATGGAATTGCTATGGAATTGTAACAGGCAGATAGAATGGAAAGTTTTATGGGTTAATTATGATTATTTCCTGTTGTATCAATGAAAATTAATTTATAAATTTTATGAATTGATTAATTTTTGGGATTAATTGTATGACAGATTTGTAATCACCAAAGTGGTCAAATCTTTATGTTTTGGTTAATTCTAAATTAATGATGATTTTTATTTTAATTGAAATTGATCATATGATAGATTTGTAATAACCAAAGTGATCAAATTTTTATGTTTTATTTTAATTCCAAATTAGTGATAATCTTTATTTCAATTACTCATAGAATGGATGCTAAATTATAAATAATTTATTTATGGGTTAATTGAAGTTCATTATTATAAGACATTTATGGATCGTCCAAAGGTTGATTAGTTATTCTTATAATTGATGGACCTGTTGGTAGTGGATATGTATTATTAGTTCTATTTATATATCCAAAGATAATAAGTTTTTCTAATTAGTGCATATCTCTTACCAAATAATGTTAATATTATTAACATCATTATGTTTTGTATATTAATGTATCACCCAAAGGAGAACATTAGTATGCATATAATGTTTGTTTGCTATCTGAATTTGTATAGTATGCTTAATGTATAAGTCAAAGTATTAATGTTAGGCATGTGTTAATTGCAATATATGTTTACATTCACAAGTTATGTTTGTTCTAGTATTTAATGGGTTGAATTTTTGATTGGAGCAAGTAAGTCAATTTCACCTAGGTGTGTTGGATCTTGATATGGTTTTTCATGTTGTGAAGCCTGCTGCTATTATTGATGTTAGTAGCACTGAAGAGAAAATCCATTATAAAGTTTGGGAAATATGATGTTTATGTGAATGAGCATAGCAAGTAATATTAAGTCAACTCTTCTCAAAACTGAAAGTATAAAAGAATTTATGAAATTCGTGGAAGAGCGGTCCCATACTAGTGATAAGTCTCTTGTTGGGACATTAATCAGTACTTTAATCACCATGAAGTTTGATGGTTCTTGTACTATACACGAACATGCCATTAAGATGACAAATATTATAGCAAGACTTAAGTCTCTTGGAATGGCAGTGGATGAAAGTTTCTTGTGGAGTTTGTTCTAAACTCATTACCGTATGAGTATGCTCTTTTCCAAATGAACTATAATACCATGAAAGATAAACAAGATGTGCATAAATTGCATAGTATGTTGGTTCAGGAGGAGACCAGACTTATGAATCAAAGAGAAACCACTCCATTCATTATGTGAATAATCAAGGAGACGGAAAGAAAGTTTATAAGAAACATGAAAAGGTTAAAGGACCATTAAAGATTATCGAGTCATTTACAAAAAATCTAGAAGAAAAGTGACAAATGTCATTTATGTGGAAAGTCTAGACATTTGCAGAAGGATTGGTCAAAACGTAAAAACTTGGTTCAAAAGGAAAGTTGACCATAATGCTCATGTATGTTTTGAATCAAATTTAACTAAAGTTCCTTATAAAACTTGGTGGATCGATTCTGGATGTATGCCTCATGTTTCTAATATGATGCAAAGATTTATTTCAACCCAGACCATAAACCCAAATGAGAAGTTTGTCTTCATGGGGAATAGAGAGAAGGTTCTAGTTGAAGTTGTCAGAACTTATTGTTTAATCTTTGACACTAAATTTTATTTAGACTTGTTGGATACTTTTATTGTACCTGTATTTCTAGGAATTTCGTTTCCTTGTCTAAACTTGATGTTGCTGGATACTCTTGCACTAAACGTGATTTAGTGAGTGAATGTTCTACTTGTGGCATAAATGTTTGGGACATATTTCTAAAGAAAGGATGAAAAGATAAGTAAAGAATGAAATTCTTTCAAATTTAGATTTTACTGATCTGAATGTATGTGTGGATTGTATTAAAGGCAAACAAGTAAAACACACAAAGAAATGAGCTACAAGAAGTACTCAACTTCTTAAAATTATACATACCGATATATGTGGACATTTTGATGTAAAATCTTTCAATAAAGATAAGTACTTTATCACTTTTATTAGTGAGTATTATGAAAGATATGATGAAAGTGGACAACACCATGATCCCTTTGCTAAGTTCCTTGAGAAAAGTGGTATGTGTGCTCAATACACAATGTTGAGTATACCACAACAAAATGGTGTGTCAGAAAGGCATAATCGAACCTTAACGGTATGGTTAGGAGCATGTTAAGTAATTCTTATTTACCTATATTGTGGTGGATGTATGCTTTAAAAACTGCCATGTATCTGTTGAATAGGGTTCTCAGTAAGACAGTTCAAAAGACACCTTTTGGATTGTGAACAGGTAGGAAATCCATTTTGAGACACCTACATGTTTGGGGTGGTCAGGCAGAAATTAGAATATACATAATCCACATGAAAAGAAATTGGATGGAAGAATAATCAGTAGATATTTCCTTGGTTATCCAGGAAAATCAAAAGGGTATATGTTTTACTGTCCTAGCCATAATATAAGGATTGTTGAAACTGAAAATGCTTGGTTCATTGAGAATGGTGAAACTAGTGGGAGTTAAGCTTCACCAAATGTGGAGATTAAGGAAGTTAGAGTACGAGTTCCTTTAACTAGTACTTGAACGTACTCTAACATCAAGAATTGTTGTTCCTCATGTTGATGAACCACGCAACAATCAAGAAGAACAAATTAATGATCGTGAAGTTAACAATGAACCTGTAGTAGAACAACCATAAGATATAATATTACAAAGATCTCAAAGAGAGAAGAAATATGCTATTTCAAATGATTATGTGGTTTATCTACAAGAGAAAGAAAATGACTTAAATATTGATAGTGATCTAGTTTCATTTTCAGAAGCCATGAATGGTGATAATTTTGATAAATGGTTAGATGCCATGAAAGATGAGCTTAAATCAATGGCACAAAATGGTGTATGTGATCTTGTGGAATTGCTAGAAGGATGCAAGAGAGTTGGTTGTAAATGGGTCTTGAAGACTAAGCGTGACTCTCATGGCAATATCGAATGTTACAAGGCTCGATTGGTTGCCAAAGATTTTACTTAAAAGGATAGCATTGATTATAAGGAAACATTTTTGCCTGTTTCTAAGAAAGTTTCTTTCAGAATCATCATGACATTGGTAGCTCATTATGATCTTGAGTTGTATCAAATGAATCTTAAAATTACTTTTCTGTATAAGAATTTAGATGATGTTTATATGAACCAACCAGTGGGGTTCATTGAAGAAGGAAAGGAACACATGGTGTGTAAACTTAAGAAATCAATATATGGCTCCCAGACAATGGTATCTTAAGTTCAATGATACTATTACGTCCTTTGGATTTAAGGAAAACATTGTTTATTGATGTATATATCTGAAGGTCAGTGGGAGCAAGTTTATATTTCCGATTTTGTATGTTGATGATATCTTGCTTGCAACTAATGTATTTGGTCTATTAAGTGAGACTAATAAGTTTCTCTTTAATAACTTTGAAATGAAAGATATGAGTGAGGCATACTATGTGATAGGAATAGAAATATTCTGTGATAGATCACAAGGATTGTTGGGTTTGTCTCATAAAGCATATATTAATAAAGTTTTAGAGAGGTTCAGAATAGATAAATGCTCAACATCTCTCGTTCCATTAAAGAAAAGAGACAAATTTAGTCTTATGCAATGTCCAAAGAATGATTTGGAACGAAAATAGATGGAGAATATCCCTTATGTATATGTTGTTGGGAGTTTAATGTGTTCTCAAACACGTATGAGGCTAGATATTAACTTTGCAGTTAGTATGCTTGGTGCAAAGATAGTCTTAAGATACTTACAAGGAATAAAGAATCACATGCTTACATATGAAAGGTTTGATCACCTTAAGGTGATTAGATATAAAGATTCAGATTTTGCTGATTGTATGGACACTAGAAAGTTTACATTTGGTTATGTGTATCTTTAGCCAGATGAGTGATTCCATGGGAAAGTGCGAAGCAGTTAGTAATTGTTGCATCCATCATGGAAGTTGAATTTGTGAGATAATTTAGGTCACAGTTCAAACTAATTGGCTGTAGAATTTTATTTCAGGACTTGAAATAGTCGACAGTATTGCCAGGTCGTTGAAAATTTATTATGATAATTTTGCAGCAATCTTCTTTTCTAGAAGTTGACTAGTATTCCAAAGGTGTTACTCTTATCGAATTGAAATACTTTATCGTTAAAGAAGAAGTTCAGAAACATAGTGTGTCAACAGAACATGTTAGCACCGATCTTATGATTGCTGACCCTTGAACAAAAGGGTTATCGCCCAAAGTATTTACTGGCCATGTAGAAAATATGGGCATTATGTGTACTAGTGAATGTTGAATGATGTATGTTGTTATTAATGCCTATTTGACACTCTGAGCTCATTATTGTTCAAGTTTCTGAAATATATGTTTTCTACCTTATGAATGTGCATGTAAATTATGATTATGATGTAGAAAACAAATTATGTTATTGTTGATGAAAGATGACATTATGTTTGAACCTATTACGAACTTCTTATTATGAAGTCATATTAAGGAGAAGGATGATACAATAGTGCATGGAAGGGAGTGTGTGATTGAATGACATGTGACCGCCATGACTATTATTGTTCCTATATCTTTAAGTATAATGAATGATTAAACCAATTTATTGAAGGTCCTTAATTGCGCATGATGATCTATGTAATTTATTAAATCATGAAGTATTATAACACCACATGAGTCAAGTGGGAGAATGTAAGAAAATAAATAAATATATTTCATTAATGTGACTCATGAGAAATATAATTATGGGCCTGAATGTGATTTAATAAAATAAAATGACCTATTGGTAATTATGAGAGGTTATTTACTTTATAAATAATTAATAGTAATCAGCCTGATGGAAGTTGATTACAAAAAGAAATAGGGTTTTGTCTCTGCAGTGTGAGGGTTCTCCACAATTGACCATCAAGAAAGTGTATGAGAAAAAGAGTAACTGAAAGAGATGGATTGGGAAAAAAAATTGAAGTTCTTGGATTAGGTCTCTCATGGATAAAGGTAAGTCTCTCTTACTATCATATATATTATGTGAGAATCATAGATTCTAAGATCCTGTGGAACGTATGTTTATGATTGATTTATGAAATTATGATCAAACTTACACCTATAACCTTCCCCACCAATTGAACCTCTATATTGGCCAGAGGAACTTGAATAACAACATCTTGAGCTCCATTAACCACCATCTGCGTGTTAGCACCAATGCTAAGTATGTGATTTGATGAAGTCAATATATATCAAAACTTGTTGAAATTCTGATGGAACTAACCTGGATTAGAGATGTTCAAATCCATGACTTTGAGCGAACATGAAGATGGTTGGGTGATTCAGTCTTAGGTCCTTAGTTGGGTTTGTGTGTAAGTGTTAGCTTGGTACTTAACCATTAGTTGCATAAATTATCACTCTTGAGGAGCTTAAAGATTCACTTGTGTCAAAACTGGATTGATTCATAAAAATAACTTGAACTGATTTTTGTTGACAGACTATTCAATCAATTGAATGATTGAATCAATCGATTGAATTGTGACAATTATTATTATTACAAGTTGAATTTTAACTGAGTCTTCTAACAGTCAATTCAATCGATTGAATGGTTTATCCAATTGATTAAATATGTGATATCTAACTTTGTTTAAAATATAAAGGCATAGTGCACTCAGATTTTTTACACAACACGAAAAACATTTTTGAGAATCTTTTGAGAGAAATAGCGCCTTGTTTGTGCGATCATATTGCGAAATTGATTTTCACACAAGAAAACCTTGAAGAAAGTGAATCTTGAAGCATTTCTTGAGTGAGAGATTGCGACTTTGGTTCTGGACCTAAGCTAAGTCTTCTACATCTGGTCTTAATACATTTGTATACTGTTCTGTGTAGAGGAATTGGATTGTTAATCCTTGATTCATCTTGAGTTGTAATTTGTTTTGATTGTATTCAATTACTGGGTTTGTAATTAGGTAGTGCAGTGGGTTTCTGCACTGATTCACACTTGCTGAAGGGTTCAATAAGGTGTGAGTGCTACAGGGAGCAGTGTGTACTGCAGGGAGCAATGATAACTTGTTGGGAGCAAGGGTTGTAAACTGATATTGTGATATTGTTCAGTGGAAATCTTTGCTAGTTTGCAAAGGACTAGACGTAATCCTTGTTGAAGGGTGAACCAGGATAAATCTTTGTGTTCTTGATTTCTTCTTCTGTCTTCTTGAAAGTTTTCTTTTATCTGTTTGTGTTGTCATACTTAACTTATCACTATAATTTACTGAGTTTTTCTGAATTGGAAACTAGTTGCTCTCTAGACTTGTGGTATTGCATCTGATTCAATTAAATTCTTGAATATTCATTAAGAGATTTCTTGAAACTTACTAGACTATATTTGAAACTTCTTGATTTTGGATTCTGAATCTTGAAGTAATACTTTAATCTTGTAATCTGAATTAACTTAATCAAGTCCTAGCTCTGATGTCAATTGAAAAACAAGTTTAGGCTGAGTTTAAGAGGGGGTGAATTGAATTTTTAAAAAATTTTGGCAAAGAAGGAAAGTGATTTAAATTGGAGAATAAAATATCTTGACTAAATCAATCAATGCGTAATTCTAGAATGTCTAGTAAACAATTCAATTTACAGAAGCACAAATTCAATTAATTGAATGAATGCAGAAATATGAATACACTTAGATTCAATCCAGAACTGATACAGAAATATGCAAATCAATTTAATGAAATATATCTGATTATAAGATTAAAGTATCACATCAAGATTCAGAATCCAAAATCAAGAAGTTTCAAATATAATCCAATAAGTTTCAAGAAAGCTCTTAATGAATATTCAAGAATTTAATTGAATCAGATGCAACACCATAAGTCTAGAGAGCAAGTATTTTCCAATTTAGAAAGCACTCAGTGAATTATAGTGGTTAGTTAAGTATGACAACACAAACAGATAAAAGAAAACTTTCAAGAAGAGAGAAGAAGAAATCAAGAACACAAAGATTTATCCTGGTTCACCCTTTCACAAGGGCTACATCCAGTCCTTTGCAAACTAGCAAAGATTTCCACTAAACAAGATCACAAGATCAGTTTACAACCCTTGTTCGCAGCAAGTTATCACTGCTTCCTGCAGTACACCACAAGGGCTCAGGCTCAGGTGCATGTTCAGATTGTATCCTAGTTCTTCTTAATAGATGCAAAGTCTTTTCTACCTTAGGACATAGGCATACAATTCTAAGCCCTTACTCCTAGTATTCATACATCACACATTCGATAAAAACGAAAAACATGAAAAATAAGAAAAATGGTTACAATTATCTATAAAATAGAAGAAAATGGGAAAAATAAGTTCCAAAACACAATCTAATGATTTTTAAAAATTATGGGACCACCACAGGTCAACTATAACAGTATCTGGGAGTCCGAAATTGAAGGGAAAAATCTTAAAAATTGAAAAAGGCCGTCAAAACGGTCGAATTTGGTAGTTTTAGGGTGGTGCCCACCTGTTGTGGGTCTTGTTATAGGTGTCTTCCTCTATGTCCCTGTAAAAATTCAGCTCAATCAGAATTAGTCAAGCAATTCAAAAATACTTGATATACTCCCTTTTGACTGAAAATAATTACAAAAAGAATAAAAACAAGGATAAATAGAATTTTCACTACTTTACTATGTGCCTAATATATGAAAATGCATGCAAGAAAAATAGAGAACTATGTCGACAACGACGCCAAAATTTGATTCGCGTTGTTGAAAGCGTTCCAAATTAACTAGGAGGCTAGATTTTGCAATATAGCAGATATAGGTCATTTTTCCAAGGATCCACTTGAACGTTCTCAATTACTAAAAATATAAAACAATAGCACAGTGGGGAGGGGGGCGGGGGGTTGGCAAGCACAACACTTAAACAAAATAAACTAAAAGAAAATGATTCAAGCAAAATGGAGAAGTTCACGTAATAAAAATCAACCCAGTCTCCCTTTGGTTCTCCCTAATCTTTCATTGATTCCTAAATATTATCCCAATTACATATGTGGGTTAAACAAATCGAAATCCCTACATCTATTTAACGTCCCGAACACTCCTCAATCACGAAGCATTTTATTGAACACCTAGTGTGCCAAACCAATGCAATCCATGGTGAGCAACATCATCGGTTTGACTTAATTCCGATTCGGGAACTCCACAATACATTCTAATCAAACTATATTCAATCATTTACAAATTCAATCCTTAAATTTAGTAATCAAATTAAAATAGAAAATGAATACGTAATTGCGGAAAAACAACACAAAACACATACCTAGGGATAAACAGAAGCGGGAGAACCTCTAGGGACCGGATTGAGTAAAAACCTTAGCCACTCATGGTGGAATGAACACGAACAATAGCCCAAGATAGAAATGCAGAAGTGAATGAAGACAAAAATAAAACTACAAAAAGCTAACAACGATCCAAGAAGAAGAAAACAAACAAGTCGCAAAATTATATTTCAAAATCTTTCAAAAAAACCTAGTTGGCGACGACCCCTTTGCTCACCATAATATTCAGAGTTTTAACCTAACCTAAGGTGGCCCAGACTCACCTTTAAGTTGCCCTAAAACGCACAGTTTTGATCCCAACTAATTTGAGAGTGAAATGACTAAGTTATCCTCAATTGAAAATTTCCGCTCAAAGTGTTGTCCAAATTTTCTATGCTAACTTCAAGGCCGATTTCGTCCACTTTAAAGTTCGAATTTGGTCTTGGACCCTCTCACAACGTTTGTAGAGCTTTGAGTTATCTACAAAACTACATAAAGATCAAGTTGATGTGAGGTCTGTAACAAAAGTTATGGCAAAATACGAAACATATTCAAGTCTGGAAAATTTCCAAAAATTGAGTAAAATTGAGTCAAACTTTCAATTAAAGAACAATAAGCCCAAATACAGTAAAATGGTCCAAAACTTGTCATTATTATCATCAATATGCATTAGAAAAAGTGGTTAAAATAAGTACATATCAATCATACTCACATTGATGTACCAAACCAGTGTAGTTATATGTTGAAGAAAATCCCTCACGTCTAATCACTTGGACGAAAAATAGAGGGAGGGTTAACCATCTACGGTGTCCCTTTATAGTTTGACTAGACGTAGTGAAAAACAAGTTTAGGCTGAGTTCAAGAGGGGGATGAATTGAACTTTTTAGAAATTTTCACAAAGAAGGAAAGTGATTTAAATTGGAGAATGAAAAATCTTGATTAAATCAATCAATGTGCAATTGTGGAATGTCTAGTAAACAATTCAATTTACTGAAGCACAAATTCAATTAACTGAATGAATGCAGGAATATGAATACACTTGGATTCAGTCCAAAATTGATACAGAAATATGCAAATCAATTTAATTAAATATATCTGATTATATGCCCAACGGAAGTGATTATAGTTTTAATTCAAATTACAATATTAAAGTATCACTTCAAGATTCAGAATCCAAAATCAAGAAGTTTCAAATATAGTCTAGTAAGTTTCAAGAAAGCTCTTAATGAATATTCAAGAATTTAATTGAATCAAATGCAACACCACAAGTCCAGAGAGTAACTAGTTTCCAATTTAGAAAAACTCAGTCAATTATAGTGATCAGTTAAGTATGACAACACAAACAGATAAAAGAAAACTTTCAAGAAGAGAAAAGAAGAAATCAAGAACACAAAGATTTATCCTGGTTCACCCTTCCACAAGGGCTACGTCCAGTCCTTTGCAAACTAGCAAAGATTTTCCCTAAACAAGATTACAAGATCAGTTTACAACCCTTGCTCCCAGCAAGTTATCATTGCTCCCTGTAGTACACACTGCTCCCTGTAGCACTCACACCTTACTGAACCCTTCAGCAAGTGTGAACCAATACAGAAACCCACTGCACTACCCAATTACAAACCTAGTAACTGAATACAGTCAAAACAGATTACAACTCAAGATGAATCAAGGATTAACAATTCAATTGCTCTACACAGAACAGTATACAAATGTATTAAGACCAGGTGTAGAAGACTTAGCTTAGATCAAGAACCAAAGTCGTAACTTCTCACTCAAGAAATGCTTCAAGATTCACTTTCTTCAAGGTTTTGTGTGAAAATCAATGTCGCAATATGACCGCACACACAAGGCGCTATTTCTCTCAAAGGATTCTGAAAAATGTTTTTTGTGTTGTGTAAAAAATCTGAGTGCACTATGCCTTTATATAGCCAAACTGGTTTTTAAACAAAGTTACTTGTCACCTATTCAATCAATTGGATAAACCATTCAATCGATTGAATTGACCGTTAGAAGACTCAGTCGAAATTCAACTTGTAACAATAATAACTGTCACAATTCAATCGATTGATTCAATCATTCAATTGATTGAATAGTTTGTCAATAAAAAATCAACACAAGTTATTTTTATAAAAAACTAGTTTAGTTTTAATCAATCTAGTTTTGACACATGTGAATCTTTAAGCTCTTTAAGAGTGATGATTTATGCAACTAATGGTTAAGTACCAAGCCAACACTTACACACAAACCCAACTAAGGACCTAAGACCGAATCACCCAACCATCTTCATGTTGGCTCAAAGTCATCCATTTGAACATCTCTAGTCCAGGTTGGTTCCATCAGAATTTCAACAAGCTTTGATATATATTGACTTCATCAAATCACGGGCTTAGCATTAGTGCTAACAATCTCCCCCAATTTGTTGAAGGCGATCCAGTTGGTGTTGAGTTTACCAATCTGAACCTGCATTAAATGTCTAGTACTAAAGCAATTTATTAGAATCATAAAATCTAATAAGTTCAGAGCAGAAATAAAAAATAAACTAATTGATCTAAAACACAGTGAATTAAATTTCTTTTTGTACTCAACCTTAGTTAGTTCAGATCACCATGTTTGCTCCCCCATACTTTGATGTCCTGTCAAAGCATATAAAATTGTATTAAACTAGGCAAACATCTTATTTATATACTTTGACCTAGAATGGTCAAAGATTAATACATTTCAGTTGCCACTACATCATAGAAACAAGGATTGAAGTTGCACGCAACTAAAACAAACCTAATACAACAGAACACAAAGCAAACATAAGCATAAGACACAACAGGCAGTCCAAACATACAACAAAACACAACGAACAAAACACATAAATGAAACACACAACTTCTCTCCCATTGAGTTCATCAAATGGAAGGGAAGGGGCCACACATGATATGCAATGTGAGCACTATTAGTTAGGCCCGTAGAACATCTGCCCAAGCTTTCCTTAGATGTCCTCTACTTTCTCCTTCAGATGTTGAAAGTGTGTCTCACAATATTTATGATGATTGCGCTGACTGGACTCAATGCTGCAAGTGGTTGATCATGAGTTACTCAAATTTGGAGTAAGATTGTTCTCTAGTCCTCATGTCTTCTCCAGTAAATTGACCAGCTGCAGTACTAGTCCCTACTCCAGCATCCTCTTGTAGTTCTTCCTCATCAGCGCTTGCTTTGCAAATCCAATGATTGTTATTAACTTTCTTCAGCCTAATCTTAGTCAGATTTCCAATTGTTATTTCACAGTGTGCCTTCAGTTCTTCAACAGTTTCATCCTTAACATCAACATCAAAGTATTCTATAAAGCTCGAGAGTAGTACAACATATGGAATGTGAAACTCCAGCCTTTTCCTTTATGCGAACCAGTTGCTCTTTTATGATACTAACCCAGTTCACCTTGATCTTATTGACTAGGCCATATATGAGAATCAGATCGTCCTCAGTTAGGACTGCATGGTTGAATCCACGAGGTGTAAGCACCCATATGACAATGTATGCAATGATTCTTGGAATGACAGCTAGCCCTCCAACTGAATAGCTTCTTGTTGCGGTGTTTAGGATCCTTAGACAAGATCTAAAGAACTGTGCCTTGTTGAATCTGTAACATCCTCAAAATTCTAAATAAATATTATTATTATTTATTATTATTATTATTATTATCATTACTACTATTATTATTGTTATTATTATAATTATTTTTATTATCATTATTATTATTTATTATTAAATCATTGATAACAACTTAATAATTTGATGCTAATTGGTTTCTAGAACCCTGCCTTCATATAGGATAAAAACCAAGTACACTATATTAAATACCAGATAGAAGCATGTTTTTAGCAAATGCTGGTAACTTACCATATTCAATTAATACTGGAGTGCTAATTCTTCAGTTTACGTCACCTGTATCATGCCACCAAAGATTTCTCCATCTAATGCAAAGTTATCCCAATTAACCTCATACACTACTGCTTATAAAAAAAAGCCACTCAAAGTGAGTTTTTAAATTACAACAACTTCTACTTTCCTTGTGCAACGATTTCCACTTCACCAAAGATTTCAAAAGCCACACAAATTTCTCAAACAACAACCTTTCTTTCTCTTAACTTTATTCTGCCAAAGGTAAGGGGAAAGGAGATATATTGTTTTACCTTTTATTTCTTAAAATATATTTACAGTGAGGTACCCTAAGCCTCACATTATAGTTTTTTTATTTCATACTGATTCTCAAGTATGATTTCTATATTGTATCTGATTTCTGCTTTATACTCATGATCATGATGTGATTTATGGATATGGTTTGCGGTTGGAGGAACTTGTTCCTTGAGGTTTCAAATGAACATGAGATTGTGTGTTATTGGAGGGAGGTTGATATTAATCACTCATTTATCCTGACTATTGACTGCTGCTGTATCCATCATATATTAAGATTTTATGGAAGTAACATTTAAGTTTTATTTTATTTAAAATAATAAAAAAAAGAATTTCTTTTATATAAGAAGTGTATATCTCACTTTTCTCTCTCTCTTTGTTAAAATATGAATGTATGATAGAGCAACAGTAATGGATGCGCCAAATCCTACACAATCCTTCTCTTCAAATATTTCAGCTTTCTTCCTTGGAAATGATTGGAGGACAAATGTAACAGAGAATTCAGTTACATTCCGTGGTGTAGCCTTTACAGTTTTTGCCTTCATAAATTTTGAAGATGTACCTTTAACACTAGAAGGACGTGTAGTGGTTACATTCTTCATGCCACCTACAATCCATAACAATCCAATAATTAACCTGTTTGCTCCTCCGATGTGATGAAGCCGCATATGTTTGATAATCTGCATAATATGTAAACTTTTGTAATATATATATATATATATATATATATATATATATATGCATGTATATTTTAGTATAAGTTAGTTTATCCTCTTTCTTTTCACTTCAATCTTATTATTCTTTTTTAGTAAATTGGAGAAAATAGGCTATATACTGAAAATGTAAACATGGCTGTCATTTTATATTCCCTAACCATATCCCATGGGATGTTATGCTAAGCAATGTTATTCTTATCCACATGCTTGGTTGGAAGTTAGTAATCTTAGACATCAATTAAAATTTGTTTTTTCTAAAAGTGAAAAAGGAAGATAGAAGGATGCAGTGAGAATAGGTTGTTATTATTGTAAATAATAAATTCCATTCTTGTGGAAATATAAGATGTTCTAATATAACTGTTATGGAAATCTATAGAAACAAAAAAAACTCAGTTAATAGGGATTCTAGGAAATGAAATGAACCCGAACATTTTCTGCTTATCCGCACTATTGGATTTACGAAAATAACCCCTATTATTACTGCTTATGACATACTTATGGGAATAAAAATAGTTCAAAACGTGACAATGTAATTTTCTTGGGAATAAAAATCCAAGAATATTTTTTTGTTGTCTTGTAACATAAACCATATATATATATATATGTATGTATATATATA
>Ga0209700_105459_pt1 | contig 21428 bp, 12 predicted proteins | sample SiratroredBW_FD_187528 | JGI IMG/M metagenome (GOLD analysis project Ga0209700, IMG submission 187528) | Root nodule microbial communities of legume samples collected from California, USA - Siratro red BW (SPAdes) (version 2) | ecosystem: Host-associated > Plants > Roots > Nodule | place: USA... | reverse complement strand
TATATATATATATATATGTATATGTATATATTTCAATTTTTTAGGTAAATATACAGTTATAATTTAATATCTTAATTATACTTTAAGTATATCTTTATTTTAATTTTCAAAAACTATTGCTCGTGGATTTATTACACAGGAGTATTGTAATTATCATTTGGCAACAAATGTTGTGGGCCAATTGGGAAAAGTTGGCCATATTGGCCTAACTGTTCTTTAATAGCCTCTGAATAGCCTCCTCTTTACTCATCCAATCATCTTAATGTGTAAATTGACCCTATTAAATTGCAGCAGAGAGCCTTTTGTTTTGGTATTGAGTTCTTGTGTCTTCTTTGAGACTTTTTACATATTTTTTACTATGTTATACTTGTGATGTGTTTGGTGATATTGTTGGAAGTGTAGAGTACATTAGATTGTTCGATTTATGGTGAAGTGAAGATAGGGTGAAGATAGAGTAGAAAGGGTGGCGAAAGTACACTTATAGTACAATTTCATTCCATATTATAACTCTAATCATAACGGGTAAATTTTATTTTTTTTATCAATGTGTAAGAATTTTAATGGAAATAAATAAAGTTGAAATCGTGGTATGATTTTAGTGAAAAATATAATAAAAAATCATAAAAATTGCATTAATTTAATATTCTCAAGTGTGAAAAATAATTAATTAGGTATATTAATTATCACAGGTGTGATGGTGCATTAGTGTGATATTGTTAGGTTGAGTGAGTGCCTTTATCATACCACTTCTTTACATGATTTTCGTGAAAAAAATTACTCATTATGATAGATATGAATAGAGATTGCACCAAAATGGTGCTTTCCGGAGAATGGGAATGTAAGTTTCGCATTTTGGAGATTGTCTCTCTATAACATCTTTAAATTTAATTTTTGAAGTGTATAACCCGACATTTCCTAGATTATATAATTTAATATGTTATATAAAATTATGTTGGACTATACAATATTTGACTTTTCGACCATGTAATCCAAGATACATCTGATCTTATAGAGTGTATAATTCGAAAATCAAATTTGGCTTATAGATTGCACAATCTACAATATAAATTTAACTTCTAAATTTTACATTCTGGAATATATTCTAAAAGACTAAATATATTATGAATTATATAATCTAAAAGCTAGATTTAACTTCTGAATTGTGAAATCTCAAAGTCTTAATTGTGCATATTTTATTTTTATTAAATTTATACTTACGTGTAATTGCACCACAAGTATTATATTACTTTGTGACCACTCTTATTATTACTTCAATAGTGATTGTGGAATAAAAAAATGAAATCCAAATTTTGAAAAAAAAATATTAAATGAAGTGGATAAGTTTTTTAACATGTATGTGCTTGATATTGTGAAGTTTGATGCAAGAGAAGTAGGACTCGACAGGACATATACTTATGTTATAATATATTTGTACAAGTGTTTGATATGTAAGATGACTTACTTGAAATAGTGTAAGGTAGTATTTCAAATTGATTTTGTACTTGTCATTTTGAGGTCCGGTATAACAAATGGATAATAAGAAAGAAAGACATATGTGTTAGTAGGTTGTGAAAGGAATTATATGTATAAGAAATACAAAATCAATTTACAAATAATTCTAGATGATACAAGGATATGTAATTGTCCTTTTAAATTGCGGGGTAGACTATCTCACAGTAAAAAGGAATGAGTTTTGAAGATAATATGTGGGAGTCATAATCACAAATTGACTAATATATTAGTTGATCATCGATATTTGAAAAATATATTTCAGACTATACAATTATAGAATGAAGTGAATAACATAAACCTAATAATATGAGAGAGATAACGAGTGACTAAGGTGGTTCCTAATAAGGAAAATGACTTCTCTAAGTTTGGAATAAATGCAAGTGAAAGAAGGACTAGCCATGACAACAATAATAAAGGAGAAAGAGCCAAAAAGAAAAAGTAGAATAAAAATATATGCCATCAAAGACATTTTTGTCTTTTAACTACTGTGATAGGTGTATATACAAATTATGGAAGTGCAAAGGTAGATGACAGTTGCACTATCATCATCAAGATTTATGCAAAAGGTAAAAGGAGTGAAGGGTCAACCACTGTTAGTCAACATTATTATTAGGATTGAGATTTAAATGAGAGAGAGCCTTTTTAAAGTGACATTCGATTTTTTATTTTCTTTACAAAAAATGAATTTTAACTTGTCTACATAAAATTTATTATATAAATAATAATAAATAAAAAAAACTAAAGAAGAAACAATTGTGCTTAAGTTATAAAATGATTGAATTATAATCTTATATGTTTGCAATCACAAGAAAGCGCATCTGGTGTAGTGGTATCATAGTACCCTCCCACGGTACTGACCGGGGTTCGATTCCCCGGATGCGCACTTACGAAGTGTTTTAGTATTTTAATTAACTTTACTTCAAAACAGTAGTTATTTTTGTATTTAAAAAAAAAATATTTGAAAAGTTAAGGATTTCTTTTATTAAAATTGTATGATTGAATATTTCTATTCTAAGAAATTTTAAAATACTATTATTTAAAGGGAAAAAGTTTCCAACAACAGATAATTAATTTCAGAAATCGAAAAAAAAAATTAATAATTAGGGTTAAAAAAAAATAAAGATGCTCAATTTCTGCGTAATGGGTTCACTCTTCCTCTGTAATGCATGGGTCAGTTTTATTCGATGACGATTTGTCAAACCTCAATAATTGCCGATCAAGGAGCCAGCATACCTAACAAATAAAACTTGAAATATGACCATCCTCTTATTAATAAAACTTTACAAAAACATAGGTTTAATAAATTTAATTATTAAATCTTGAAATATTATCCTAAAATTGTATTTTTGATATAGTATTGGTATAAATATGCTTATGTTATTATTTGATGTGAAAAGTGGATTTAAAAAGGTTAGCAATTTAAATTTAACTTTAATTTTTAACATACACTTAAATAACTATTGAGGAAAGTGTATGAAATAATTGCAAGAAAATAAAGATAAAGGGAAAACCTTAAGGGAAAGAAGAAAAATGATTGAAGATTTGATAAATACATTACAACATCAGTTTTATTGATTTCTATTGTATTCTTGATTCACAATATCTTTATTTTGCATTTTTTTTGGGCTAATCTTCTCTTGAGGGTTTTGAGTTTTTCACAGGCTTCTTCGATTTATATATATTTTGAGATTTTTTTTTTCGAGATATATAATATTATTCAAGTTCTCTTAATTTTTTTTATATATCTTCGTATTTTATATTTTACTCAAATTTTAAGTTAATTTATCTCACTAATGTAGGACTGACCTTTTATATTGGTTATTTGATTTAAATTACGTCTTATGGTAACATAAAATAATATTATTTTATGTTGGTTCAATAATAAACATAGTATGGAAGGTAATTAATTTTTAGGAATTCATAAATCTTAATACTGAATATAAACAAAGAAGTAAACAATATATAAAAAAGGAAACCTAAAATTTCTTTATTTTAATATTTTATATTTAGAAGTGTCACAACATATGAAAGCATAATTTTTTTTACCTCTGTCTAAGGAGAAACTTTATATAAACATGTAATTTCTATTTAAGATAATTTGAAGGTGTCATAAAGAATATTTTTAGTATGTAATTTCTTAAAAACACTTAAATCAAATCTTATTTTTATAGTAATCTTTTATTTCTTTCTGTTTTACATTACTTAATTTGAAACTATAATGAATATATACTTAAGAATAACAATCATTAAAAATAGTTAAGCTCTCTCCAATAAAATTTATAGTGAAAATGAAAAAAAAAAATAGTTATTTGAATTGTTTTGTTACAATTCAAATAGTTTCTTAATAAAGTTACTTCATAATAGATTATGTTCCACACAGAAATAGAGAGAAATTTGAAAACAATGATTGATTCATTATATTCATAAAACATGTTCTAGCTGTCTGCCATGATTATCTATTGCCTTTAAAAAGATTATCCATTATGTGCTCTAATTAAGAGAGAGAATTCACAAGTATTTTCAACACTCAAGCATTCATAATTTTCTCATTTTCCTCTTTCTTGTTGCACTATATTTCACATTCCATTTTTTTTCCTGTGGGTGTCAATCGATATCTTCCCAAATGCGTATATATTGGGTGGTTTATCATGGAACTAATCAACCTATATACTTCGCTATCATCGACAAAGGAACTAAGCAAAGACCTTTCTTCTTCAGTTCTGTGTGGTCATTATCCCTTCTATTAAAACCCAGTTCTTGACTTTCATCTCTTTCTCTTTGGTTATTTCCTTTTTCCTACAAAAAACAAAAGAACAACTTGTTAGCTTCAAAAAAAAAAAAAAAAAAAACAAATTTTTAAATATAAAAAAAAAAAAAAAAAAACTTAACTCGTTCATGAATTTAGTTCCTCAATCAACATGCATGTATGGATTGCAAGAAAGACAGCGTTTCAGTCTAGGGAAATGTAAAAGGAAAAAGATAGAAATAATAACTTCTGAAATAAAAGGTTCCAACTTTCAATTAGTCAAGCACAAAATTCGATTTTTTTTTTCATATATATTCTCTTTCCATCCAAACAACAAGAACGCAAAAAAATAATTATACATATCATATATATTATCAATAATATGTAGATTGAGTTTATCAAATTAACCTGGAAATTGTCCATTTTTTCAACCGGTTCTCCTAGAATATTCAGTAACTAAAATAATTGTAATATATAATATACCTTAACTTACACTAAACAAAAGAAAAGGCATGAATTAATGCATACATAGGAAGAAGAAACAAAGAAGAAAAATAATGAACCTTGGTGGCTTTGACAGGAGAACTTGCTGTATCTTCCAAAGCATCATCAATCACTACAGAAGTTTTGATCTTCTTTCTCTTCTTGAAACTCGATTCTTCATCAACGGTTAACATTTTCTTAGCAGCAGTGATAAAGGAGGTGGAGTAGCTATCAACACCAGAGAAAGACACAGAACATTTCTGATCATCAAAATGGTTGTTAAGGAAATCCTCAAAGTACTTAGTCCAACCACTCTCAGAGGATTCACACTCACTAGTCTCATTCTTGGGAGAAGGAGGTTTGGTTATGGCAGTACTCATAGAAGCCACCTTGGTTTTTTTATCTGAAACACAAGAAGATAAGATGAAGAGGTTTTAAAGAAGCAATGAAGAGTATGGTTAATGTATGCAATAAACAATGAAGAAATGTGCATAAATATGATTAAATATAGAGGACTTTGGAATCTTGGGTGGGACATACAGTTGGGGAACTTAAACATAATTATGGTCTGTATGTGTGTGAGTGTTTGACCTTTGTGGTATAGATTTGGCAAAATTTTCTTCATGGAGGAGTTAACTTTCCACTTATTGCTTTGAATTAGTCCTTGGTTCGCCCTAGCTAGAGAAGGTTTTGGAAATGTTCTTTCGGCTTAATCTCATCTTTTTAATAATTTGGTTATATCATAATCAATCAATGAAAGGGTTTTTCTTTTTGCTGGTTTTATATGCATAGTTCACTTAAGAATTCTTTACAATGCAAAATGTGACAAATTCATTCAATTGTGAGATATAGATATTTTAATGATTTGTATACTTTAAATGAATTATGTATAAATATTATAAATAGAAACAACTTTATATGAAAGAATGTTGAGTATATATAAAGATGGTTAGATGGAATGTCTTTCTCATAAATCGTGATGTTGTGTCAATAGAATAGTTTTAGCTGTAAATATAATAAATATTTGAGAGAAAAATTAATGGATATAATCAGTTCAAACGTTCACGTCCAATTATAAATTGTGAAAGATTGAGTTAATCTATATCTATTAATCACCAGTGGCTCAGTCACGCAATAAGAATGTTATAAGAACAAAAAAATTGAAAAATGAAAAAAAAAAACTTGAACCAATAAAAAACAAGACGTGGACTGAGCAAGAACGCAAGATGGCACCTATGGTGAGGAAGTGTGTAATTATTTATTGTGGAAAAATGTGATGATGGTTATTTATTGATTAAATATTAGTTGAATATGAAGACTCGGTACTAAAGACCTTATATAGTTATCATTTTATTTCAATTTCATCCAACGACAAGGAATAAAAAAAGATTAGAAGAATAACTCTAGTCATATATCACTAAAAAAACACATACAAAATAACATAACCAGTCTCACAAAAAAAAAGTCTGAAGAATCTGAAGAAGATCTTTTACACTACTATTAAAAAAGACATCTGTCCTAAAACTGTTTATTTATAATAATAAAATATTATATTATGAATAGGTAAATAGGTGTTCACAGATATTTTAAATAAATATATTTGTACTTGTTCAGAAATGGAGGTAGAAAAGAGTGCCAAAGTATAGTATGTCCCAAGTGGTTACTCATTATTACCTCATATATATATATGGGAATGAAATTCATAACTTCCATGTGTAGACTATTTGAATATTTGTATTTCTAACCTTGAAATTATTAATTTTTACATGTAGTAAGTTCACTTGCACATGAAGTTGATTAGAAATACAACATTTAAAAAATGGAAGCTTCCTGTTTATTTAATATATTGTTCGATATAAAAGTAGATTTTAGAAAATGGCTCATAGTTTAATTAATTTTCATTTTTGAATTTTATCTATTAATTTCTTTTGGAAAATCACTTCTAAAATTGTATAAATTTATGAATATAAACATATTTATTGTAGTTTTATTTATATGAACAATTTGATCTCCAATTAAATTATATTAAACTTTATTATATTTTTTTCAACATAAGCTTGTTGGGAATAATATATAAGGAATAAGTGTAAAAAATTTAAAAGAACAAGAAAATTTTGAGCAAAAGAAGAGAAGAGATTGAAGATTTAAGAAATTCATTGCACTTTCAATTTCATTAATTGTCATTTGGGTTTCGGCGCTTACACGTAAGTGTATTTTACAAATATATTTTTGTTTTATATTAAAAACTTTAAGAATATAAACTTTCAATAACTTCAAAGTTGTTAACCATTTTATATGTGCGTCATGATTCTTCTTTAAAACAAATTGACTTCTTTAATTAAGCTCTTTCGAACATTATTGAGGTAAACCTTTTCAATTTAAAAATTATTTAATAATTTGTTTTCAAATAATTATGCATTATCTCTCGTAATATCTCGAGTCTTATTATTTTCTCCAAATGCATAATATTAGTTGAGTCTACTCAATTTTTATAAATCTCCATATTCCATAATTACTCCCATGTTAAGTCAATTTATCTCATCATAACACATATTGATCAAAAAAATAGTTAAAAAACTTAAAATCATTTCAACTTTTACACTATTTGATTTGGAAACCCAACTATAATATTTATAATTAACTTGAAGTGCTATTTGATTAATTCTTTAAAGTAATATCTTTTTGGAAAAATTGCTCGTCCAAATTTGACATTTCCACCTCCTCTTTGTGTGGTATTTTAATATTTTAATAAAAGCTACAGTTTCACCATTATTGTAAAAAAAATATAGGCATTATCATCTCTTCTTTCAATAAAAGCTTAAAAATCTCACGAGAATTCGGGAGGTAAAGATAATTAATTAAGAGGGTTTGCATTTTTTAAAGGGTGACTTTAATTAAGTTTTGGTTTCATAATTTAAAGGTAATGATCCGTTGAAAAAGATAAACAAATAAGGCATCATGATTGGGTGGAATGATGGATTGAGAGTTTAATTTTGTTGACTTAAACCATAAACAAACACACGATGGTTTTGAAAAGAATAAAGATGGATGATGACTTTGGCGTTTGTTGTTGCCCATTTGTTTAAGCACTTATTTTCTTTTTTTCTGATGATGATGTTGCTTCATAATTGTTTTATCTTCTTCAACTGTGAAACTACGTCACTAAAGATCCTATCAATGGATATCGATTTTAATTCTTAAGAGTTTACTAGTGCCCTGCCCCACAAACCCTACTTCAAAAATCGTAAATTAAAAAGATAATGCATTTTCAAACATATTTTAAATTATAAAACGGTTTATCTGATTATCACTATCCAAATTAACCACTCCTGATGGAATTAGTTGAACTGAATTTGAAAAAATTGAAAAAAAAAAAAATAACTTAACTAGGTTTGGTGATAAGAGTGACAAATGTCCATTTGATTTGCTTCCTTTTAGAGTTATCATGTTAACTAAGTTAACGTGGTACACGGATATAGAATAACAACTATATTATTAATAACTATGTGATTAAGATAAATGAATTTAATTTTTTTCTATTATTATTAAAATATGTTTATGTTTAACTACTTATATTTAATCAATCGGATAATAAATAATATTACAAAAATATAACATCTACTTAATTATATATTATTTTCACTTAATTTTAAACTTGATCAAAATATTTTAAGATATCATATAAGATTAATAGTGGAATATATACAATGAAAAAAAATATAATAATTGAAATTAAATAATGTAATTAAAGTAATCCATCTACAAATAAAACCATTCAAGAGTTAAAAAAAGAAAATAAAAAAATTGTAAACATTTTTACCCATAAATAAAATGAAAAATATGTAAAAGTTATATAAACATGTATATATTTGTGATTTTATATCTTCGACTACTCCAGTAAATAATTTTATCAAATATTAATTATTCAGTAAACTAGTTTAACAAATTTTTAATTACTACTTAGTTTTTCAGCTTTTAACTAACTTTCTAGTTTCCAGTAAGTTTGTTAAAGATATTGGTCTGATAAATACAACTGTTAATGAGTCATACAAAAATAAAAATAAATAAATAAAAGTATTAATTTTATAATTATCGATATTGTGTAATATGTGTAAAACCTTTCTATCAACAAATCATAATTGATTATTGATTTTTAGTTAATTATTGAAAGGTTATATATATATTTATACGTGTGTGTGTGCATAAATCAATTTTGTACTATATATTAGGTAGTTTATAATAATACATATATATGAGTATGTAAACTATTTTTTCTTAATTTTATTACAAGCATACTTTTGAGTCGATTTTTCGTAGTCTTCAATTTATTTATTAAGTTGTACACATAATGTAGTGTGCGCAAAGGAGCAGATGGTTATTTCGATATAAGTTTCCAACTTTATTTTGCGTGCAAATATCCGTCAATAACCACAACCGAAAAGACGAGCAATATATAGTTTTCATTGTCTAAGAAATAATAATAAAAATATAAAATTACATTAATATTTCCTGAAATCTTTTTAAATTACATTTATATGTACTTCCTATTTTCTTACCATGGTTTTCCTCATGGAGAAGGTAATTATATATATATTTTTTTTAAGTTAGGGGTGTTTGTTTAATGTAAAAAAAAAGTGCAATGTTTTTAAAATAACGAGAGATTTATGTATTTTTTTTTAAATTGAAGTGTGAGTATAATTAAAACCTATTCAGTATAACTCAATAAAAAATTTCAAACCTTATTATATTTTTAAACAAAAAATATATTTTTTTATTTTCAAAATTGAAAGAAAAGTCACAGGAATTTAAAAGGAAAGAATTTTGAAGTTGTAAATAATTTTTTGCTTCTACTGCAGAAGAAATACTAGGTCTCTTGACAAAATGGAAGTACTGGTACATGGTTATGAAGGATCCAATGCCATGGAACCTTTGATAAAATGGAAAAAATCTTGAACTAATTAAACTTAACTAATGATATAGCAGTTCAAGTAAAAGAAGAAAACGATTTGACCGAAAAAGATGTATATGGACCACATAACACATGCAAAATTTGAAAAAGTTCAAACCTGGGTGACTATTCTTTTCAGGACAAAACACACATGGGCCTATACCACGATGTCTCTGTGTCGTTGAACTTTTCGTCTGAGTGGAAATGTAGATTTGTCTTCCACCACCCTCATACGTGAGTTATTCTAAACCTCACGAATATTTTGGCTTATTAAAAGCCACTTCACCTTCAAAGAAGTCTCTAGCAAACAAATACATTCAGCACGTAGCAATCTTGTTTTAAAATATAATATATATATATATATATATATATATATATATATATATATATATATATATATATGTATATATATACACTAGAATATTTATTTCATGTGGATCATCACTATCATAATATTAATGATAACATCAAATAAGTATTTTGATACCTTTAAAATTGGTTCATATTGAAATTGACATATTTAAATTTTCAATCTTTTTAATACCCAATATTTAATAAAAATACACATTTAGAATTAGAATTAACACTAATTTTATTACTCTCAAACTAATCGTATTAACTGTGAATGTTATGACAAAATTAAAAGTAATAAAAACTATTAAAACTAAATTCACACTTATTAAATGTTGGTAATGTAAATCTAGGAAAATTTGTTTGTTAGATATATACATTTTGAAATTACCTAATGGTTAGAATTTTTGAACTTTTAGATGATGATAAATTATCATATGGAATAAGTGGTCGATTCTTCTAATTCAACATGTATAACATGCTTAATGTTTTTTTATATTTTTTTTTACTGATGTTGTACGAAATATTTGAAATGGATAAAAGAATTTTAATTATTGAAATGGACAGGTCATGGTAGATGAGCACGGCTTTATTATGATCTTTATTATTTTTATCTAATAATTCAACATAAAACATTAGAAACAAGATTTTTTTTTTGGAGAAAAAAAAGAATGTAATAGATATAGCAGGACACATTAGAGTGTCCTAATCTATATGAAAAAAAATACAATATTCAAATGGATAGTCATGTAAGATGTCCATTGATTCAGCCCCACATCCTTAGACTATAGTCTAATTGGCAGATTACAAGTTATAAAATACATCCACAACCTAATGGTTCTACGAGAACTTCTCATCACATAAAATTTATCATCATTCGAAAGCATTAGATCAGTTACCAGAATTCTTTATTATCCTTGATTAACAACCTGCAAGACATAGAAAGCCACACCTCCATTTCTATCCCTGTAACATGTAGTTTCATAGATTAGTCATTCACAAATTTCTCTACAATGTTTGAGTACCTACCTGCAAGGTAACAAGAGTGCACATATTGCAAAATTATTTTATACTTAATATAAATAAAATGAATAGCATTTAACATTTTTTAATATAAGTAAATATTAATTATAAAGTTTTAGTAATTAATACAATTAAAATTTGTTTCTTTTTTATAATCATTAACATATATGTATATATTTATGAAGTATACATCACCAAAAAAATATTAAAATTGCATACAAAAAAATCCATATATAATATAAAAGATTTATTTTATATGTAATTATTTTACATATAAATTTATATACAAATATATATGTGGAATATTAGACAGTCTAAAGTCTCTTTAGAGAATATAAGTTTTCTTACTTTTTATGTTATTTTTTATATCATATTATGTTTTAATGTTCCGATTTGTTCATTCAAATTATTATGAAATAGTTAAATATGATTAATTGATTCATATTCTGCTTTAATGTTTAAATTTGTTCATAATGAAAATTATTCAAATTATTGATGACTCAAATATAATTTCTCTATATAGTTTAATGCAGTATAAAATATTAGAGAAATATTTCTAGTTTGAACTCCATAACAATTTGAAGTTAAAGAACAAGAAGCAAAAAGAGAAATAAATCATACAATACATTGATTGAAGAATTAGAGTATCTACTATTGAGTGTCTATATGCTATTGAGAGTCATATAGAGTTTTGGGTTGTGTGAAACCATTGTGTAATTTTTCACCATTGTGAAGCAAACCCTTAAGAGTTCTCATTGTTCTCTTTTTCGAGAGTGGTGTTTATTTCAATCCTGAGTGGTTTTGATGTCAGGGGGAGATTGGGACTGGTACAACCTTGAGAGGTTTGTGTACTTGTGATAACTTGGAGAGGTTTCTGGAGAGATTTCTGTACTCGATGTGACCATTTATGATACACTGAAACCTTGAACGATTTGTTCAAGGAAAACTAGGATGTAGTCTAAGAGATTAGGGTGACCCAGTATAAAACTGATTCATTTGTGTTTATATATTCTTGCCTTTGACAATCTTGTTTTGTGATTTTTATTTAAACGGAATTGAGTTCAGACTCCATTCAACACCCCTTGCGAAGTCAGCTGTTCTTACAATATATAATATAAAAGATTTATTTTATATGTAATTATTTTACATACAAATTTATATACAAATAAAAATTTATATTTAATAAACTCATAGGTAACTAGTAATGAAATTACATATAAATTTATGTTCATATGTAATTTACAGATGGAGACGAATATTTTCCTTTCACATTAATATAAGATGTAAGAAATCCCACCCGATTGCCCGGTTTGTTGCTTTTGGGACACAGTAACAAATGAATCAAAATGATATTTAAGAGGTATTTTATCATAAAAAAGTTGTATGAATTTCAAAAAAATACATAAACACTATAACTTATGTATCAGTAAAATTTCAACGACAATGGTAATTTTTAATATTATAGTAATTATTTTAATTAATAAAATAAACCATTCTTTATTTCTTAACGTATTTAAATTTCTATTTTTTATTATTTTGATAAATAATTGAATATTAATTTGGAGTGAGTTTAGTCTCTTTTTTTATTCTTTTGATAAATAACTGAATATTAATTTGGAGTGAGTTTAGTCATATCTCAAAATTTTAGTGGACCTAAAGCAAATTGAAAAATTAAAAAAATGAGACCTTTTTTAAATTAATAAAATAATTAAAATTGTGATATTTTTATTTAAAATTTATTTTTTAATTTTTTATACAAAATATCTATTAAATTATCATAACTAATTTCATTTATTTTTCAATAGACAATAAAATTAATCAGTTTAATTATATATGTATTTGAAAAAAAATTATTTTTTATATAATTAAGAATGTCAAATAGTTTATCATTTTCTAATCCTATCATTTATATAAATAAGATATTTAATTATGAAAATAAATCTAACATCAAGATCACAAATTATCAAAATATTTGTCAAGATTTAAAATGAAAGAATTAGTAGAAAAAGACCCTCTTACAATGACTGATATAAATTTTCTAATGTATAAATACTATAGACATTTTTCTGCATCATATTACATTCAATGGAATGCATCATATTACATTCAATGGAAGATTCAAGATTTTCTACTAATAAGTCTTTTAATAAGCCTTCTTCTTCATTGAAAGAGCACTTACATGTATTTTCTAATTCAGATTTTTGTTTATTTTTATAAATTTATCCATGTCTCTTTTTGTGATTAAGTAAGAGCTCAACTCTTTTTTTAAGCTCTAAATAACCTGATTCATATATTCTAGTTGACATATTTATATATTTTTATATGAAATTAAAAATTATGATATATATAACATTGAATATAACTTATAAGTATATAAAATGAGACTAAGTTACAAAAATAAAACCTGATTATCAAAACAAGTCATATTATCTTGGCTTGAAATCTCAAGTCTCCTTCTATCTTTACCCTTTGGTAAGGGTTTAAATTTAATCTATAAATTCTAAATTTCTAATATTCTTCCTTAAATCTTATTTTAAAATTAATTAAATAATAATGAAAAATAAAATAGTTTCGAGACCAGTTCATTAATCTGATATTAATTTATATCATTGATGCACTCAAAATGTGCAAAAGCCAAACACAAACTCCGATCAGTTCATTAATCTGATATTGATTTATATCATTGATGCACTCAAAATGTGCAAAAGCCAAACACAAACTCCAATTCTTCCAAACACAAACTCCAATTCTTCAATCGACTACTCAAATTCTCATAATATAAATAATATAGAATGATAAAACAACTTTGGAATTGGATAATGATCTAATGACAATCAAACACTCAAAGAAGATAAATGGAAGACTCAAAAAGAGGAAGGAGATATAGATAGATGATGACAATGTGAGAATAGTAGAAAGAGATAGAAAATTAAAAAGATTTAATATTTAAATAATAATAGTTTTATATTTACAGTATCAATATAAATTTGAAGTCATTAAAGAATATTTATAATACTAAAGTAAACTTAGAGTGAATTAAGATATTTTATATTTTTAATTAAAAGTTATTTTTAAGTATAATTTTAAAAGTAAATATTTTTTAATTTTATAATAACATATTAGTATTAAATTTTTTGAGGCTTTTGAGACTGAGACCTTGCTTTACCTCCTTGGGCCTTGAGTCAGTATGGAGTTCAGACGAATTCTTCATGCACCTCCATGATCGTGTCCTGCACCTCCATAGAATTTCGAATTCCAAAAATACCCTTATTGAAATGACGAAAGAGATGTCACCCCATCCGATTTACATTTTAAAATAATTTGGCAAACCGGATAGTCAGTGGTGGACATCATCTCGATTTGTTTATAAACCGGATATGGATCATCCGGTTTACAAAACAAAATTACAAACCGGATGATGTCCACCCACTGGCCATCCGGTTTGCAATTTTTTTTTAAATATAAATCCATTCGGTTTGCAAATTTTTTAAAATATAAATCGGATGGGGTGACGTCCGGTTTAAAAAAAAATGTAAAAGGTATAGCCTCAGTAGCATGAGCACCACCTACAGGAACATTGGATGAAACACCACCTATAGGAACATTGGATGAAGCACCATCACCTCTCAAATTGATGCTGTAATGACGTTTTAGAATTTGACAAGTAGACTATTCATTTGCCTTAATTGAATTAATTTAGTTAATGTGCATTGCATCAAGAAGAGACTCTTCATTTTTATTTTATTTTATTTTAATTACTTTGAGTGAGCCTGTAGGCAAAGTAAATGTGTGCAGAGTATTGAAGAGAGGAGTAAATGTGCAATGCAGCAATGAAAGAGACTCTTCATTTGTTTTTAATTTTATTTTAATGTGTGCAGAGTATTGAAGAGAGGAGTAAATATATAATCCAACAATGAAAGAGACTTTTCATTTGTTTTTAATTTTATTTTAATTACATTAATTTTAATTGGAAGTGAGCTCGCGACAAACAAAGTAAAAGACTCTTCCTTTCAAATAAGTGCAGAGTAGCAAAGACTTCATTTGAAATGTTATTGAAAAATGAAGATAGGAGTATTTGAAATGTTTTTGTTTGGAAAATGAAGAGAGGAATAAATATACAGTACATTAACAGAAGAGACTCTTCATCTTTCTTTTTTCTAGTTTTATTTTAATTATATTAATTTTAATTAGGTGGTAATATGAACATTACATTAATTTTGAATAAAATTAGGTTTGGAAATTAACTCATGAATGTGAACAATTTAAAGCAATTAATATTATCTAAACAAAAGATATAATGTAAATGGGATGATACCCCATCCATCCAGTTTATATTTTATTTTCAGCTCATCCAATTTATGTTTTAAAAATCAAGTCATATCCAGTTTATATAATTTTTCAAGAATATAATAAACTCTTCAAGTCTAGTATAGATGTGTAGCACGACGAAATCATGAAAGTGCTGGAAGAATTCGTCATGAGTTCAATGGTAAAAGATAATCTTTTATGTTTTTATATGACTTGGGCTAATAGGAAAGGATATCTTGTGAGGAGTAAAGTGCGGCTATTTAGCATATTTGGAAATATTTAAAAACATAAAAATGATATTATCTTTAAAAGTAAGAAGTGTGACATTGTTAAGATTTTTTGTTTTGGTTCAAGTAAAATTTTAGATTGTTTCACTTACTCTGATAAGTGCATAGACCGTAGGGAGAGACTAATTACATTAACAAAAATTATCTCAGGTACTAATTACGCTTACTGTTTAACGTTATATCAGTAAAAAAAATTTAATAAAAGAAATATTGGGTATTTCAATTTTTTATCAAAAGAAATCCTTATAAATAAAATTAATGCCTGTCTTACATGTATCCAGTCTTTAGTGTATTTTATATATTTATTAAAAAATTATATTATTTACATGTATCCAATGTGTATTAACATTTAAAATTGTAGGTCTACAGCATGACCAAAGTAATTTATTTTTCACCTGTTCTACTTTATAACTGAGTCAGATTAAATTATGTCATAGGTTACATTTCAACCAAAGAATTACTCAGCCAATGATCTTAAAAAAGTTATTGCATTGTGTTTCAGATCCAGATTCTCTGCCAGTCTTTTATGTGACTTTTTTATGTGACTTTTTCTTTCCCCAATCCTGTATAAAGGTATTCAGATTTAACATTCAAAATATTCAATAAAAGATATTTTTTAAGATGGTAAAAAATAATTGTTATAATTTAAATTTTTAATTGAAACCATTTACGCATTTTTAAAAAATTATTATAATAAAAATTATGTATAGGTAATAATTATCTTTTTCATATAATGGGTTGTTAATTAAATATATTATATAGTAGTTATAAATAATAATAATAATATAATTTTAATTCCTTAAACATCAATACAATCTATTAATATATATATTTTATCTAAATTAGTTATCAATTATAATTATTGTTATGTATTGTACAAATTATTTAAAAGAATAATAATTATTTAATACTTGCTATTCAAACTATATTACTATTGTTTGTTTTCAAAATTAAAAAGACTCTGTAAAAACAAATAATTAAAAAAAAGTAAGATGTTAATAAAAAAATTATAATTAGTTATTTTTTTCTAATTAAGGAATTAATAAAAATTATTTATCATCAAAATTTAAATCTTAAACTATTAGATTAAAGAATTTAAACCGATTTAGGTATGCCAACTAGTTTAATTAAATCACAAGAATTCATAACAAAAATAAAACCAACAATTTTAATAAAAGTACATATAATTATTTTTAAATATGGCATTAATAAAAATTATTCATCGTCAAATTTTGATTTTAACTTGATTAAATTACTACTTGGTGAATTAATAAAAAAATTCACAAAATTACACACACACACATTGAGTATTTTTTTTGCTAATATAAAGTTTCTTTTTTTTTTTTAACAACCAACAATAAAATAAAAAAATAAATAAAAAAATAAAAGGACCACTTTAGGAATAGCCTAACCCTTATATAACCCAAAAGATACAGTCAAAACTTACTCTAAGAACCCTGATCAGATACAACATGAATAATGCAAAGACAAGACCAAATACTTTCTAAACAGGAGAGAAAATACAGGACAAAAACATCATATACAAAGACAAATAAATACCCTACCCTGAATAATAAAAGCATAAAGGTCCGAACATGAAATAAACGTAGAGTCTAAAAATGATATCAAACACAAGAAACTCTCTCTGCATACGCAAAGATAATTGCCTCCAAAGACGTATAACCAGGATACCCTAGATTCCATGATGCCATCTTCTTGTATGTCAGCTCCTTCCACCCAAATTCATTGTACCTGCAAAACAAACGCACTCCTACTCTCTATTGCGAGCTCTCTGACCAGTTCAAGGGTTCCCTACTCCATAAATTTCAGACATTTTATTGGGGCAAAACACTAATCTGAATAGGAAAACATAGATCTCGAAGGAATAGACTCATGTCTAACTGTGACACTCCCAATCCACCTTTCACACGAATCCCAGACTCTCTGTGTAACCTTACATGTGCAAAAGAGATGTTGAGAATTTTCTATATTGTCTCGGCACAACGGGCATAAAGCATTCTCCAGTTGCACTCCCTTCTAACCAAATTAGCCTTGGTTGACAACCTATCCTATATCATCCTTCATACACACACCAACACCGACAGGACTACCTTTAAGCTCCATAATAACTGAAAAACCTCTAAAGGTTCTCCATATTCAATATGTTATATCCTGACTTAACTGAGTATATCTGCTGATCATCCCCCACCCACACTATCCTATCCTGACTCTCCCTACTCCACTGGACACTTGAGATCAAAGCTAAAAATTGTTCTTCTAATTATTTTTTCCACTCAAACCTCTCCCTTCTCCAACTCAGAATCCAACTAGTACACCTTCTATTCCAACTTTGCCCCCAATCCACAAGATTGCATACCTTACTATCTTTATTCTGTGAAATACTAAACAACCTTAGAAAAAATTCTTTCAACACTTGTCCATTTGCCCCACCTATCTTTCTAGAATTTAACACTCTGCCTATCTCCCAAAGTCTACTGCATTTGATCATCAAACCAGTTTTCTTGAGATCCTTTTTCACAAACTCTACACAGATCCTACCACCACAATGATTGATTTCTGTGGACCAAACCGACATTCAGATGTCGCGAGTCACCATACCTTGCTATCAGTACTTCTTTCCATAACCCCTCTTCCATATTCCCTAACCTTCACTTCTATTTTGCTAAAAGAGCATCATTAAAATAGCCAATATCTTTGATCCCCAATCCACCTGCTTCGACTAGACTACATATTGTTTTCCATTTCAACCAAGAAATCTTCCTTCCTTCACTTTCCCAACCCTATAAGAATTTCATATGGATAATCCTAATTTGATTACATACGACTGTTGGTGCTTTGTATGAAGAGAAATAGTACAAAGGTAAAGACATTAATAAGACTTAATTAAGCAAATTCGACCCGTCATTGAGAGTATTCTATCCTTCCATCTCGAGAGTCTAGACCTAATCTTATCAACAACTGGGTTCCAAAACACAGATCTTCTAGGATTCCCGGCTACCATCATACCTAAGTACTTGAAAGGTATTTTCATCTGCAGACAATTTAAGCACTTATAATAAATTACTGTGTCTAATTGGGAGATGCCCACCGATCCAACCTGATGGTTGTAAAAATTAATCCTAAGGCCAGATACTAACTCAAAGCACCTCAATATTGCTTTAACTGTCAACACATTAGAGTATGACGATTTAGAGAAGAATAACGTATCATCTGCGAATTGCAACAGGTCTATCTATACTATATCTCTGCCAACTTCCACACCCTAACAAGCCCTGAAAGGCCTTAAGCAACTATAAGGAACAAAAATGATGCTAATGGATCACCCTGTCTAAGATCCCTTTTTGTTTAAACTCCTCCGTGGGACTTCCATTAACCAATACCAACACCGTAGCTGATTCCATATATGCTTTAATCCACTTAATCACTTCTAGTTAAATCCTAGTCTTTCCAACATATAATACAAGAACTTACAATCCACCGAGTCATGTGCTTTTTCAAAGTCAAATTTCACCAAAACACCCCCTTTCTTTTCCTTCTTTAAATAATCCACTGTCTCGTTTGTTATCAAGATGTTGTCTAGCAAACCCCTTCCCCCTATGAACGCAGATTGATTTAGATCCATAACACTAGGAAGCACCTTCTTAAGCTTGTTTTGCCAAAAGCTTAGATAAGATTTTATAAACACATCCCACTAAAGAAATAGGTCTGAAATCATTAAGATTGGTAGGGTGATCCTTCTTTGGGACCAAAGTAATAAATGAGGCATTAGAATCTGTTGGAATAAAACCTTTACTTTGAAAACTCCTAATAGCTCTCACATATCATCATCAATAACATCCTAGTCCTTTGTTACAAAACTAAAGTTATATCCATGACCCAGGGCATTTTGTGCTATCACATTGACTCACAACATTTAAGATTTCCAACTCAGAGATATCTCTACACAGCATATCATTATCATTATCAGTAATTGACTTAAAGCACACTCTGTCCAAAGTCAACCTCCTCCTCTCACGAACACCAAATCTGCTCTCAAAATACCTTTTCACTTGACTCTTAACAATGATTGGATCTTCACACCACACTCCATCAGTACGAAGTCCTACTATCTCACATTTTGCCCTCCTCCACCTCAATCTAGAATGATAAAATTTTGAGTTAGTATCACCACTTCTTAACCACTCCATTCTTGCCTTCTGCTTTAACATAGACAGTTCCTTCTCCTCAAGGTAACTCAATTGGCTCAATAAATCCACCCTTTTAACTCTCATGTCATCTTGGAGATTCCCTTCGTCGTCGTATCGATCTAACTCCTCGATTTCAGCCAACAACTCTTGCTTAGTTGAGCTATTAAACACTTCCTTATTCCAATTTTTTAGATCTTTTTTCAATCTTTTTAATTTCTCTTTAAGATCTTCCATGTTATTTCCTCTTGTAGTTTGTTCCGCCCCTGATTTCTTGACCACCTCTTTGAAACCTTGTGACTGCATCTAAACATCAAACGTCTGAAAAGGCTTTTGTCCCCAATCCTTAATACTATTCTTCACAATAATTGTATGATCAGATACCTGTCTACTTTGCACAAATTGTTTAGAGTCTGGCCATTGTGTCAGCCACTCATCAGACACAAGAACTTTGTCCAGTCTACTCCTTGATTTCCCATTTGGTCTATACCATGTGAACTTCCTTCCCACCTCTGGGATATCCCTCAGATCACACCTCTCAATAAACTCATTAAACCTTACTATATCAGTACTATTAGTCGTCTCATTATTAACTCCTTCTCTTTCAGAAGCACACATTGAAATCACCAATCAGGCACCTGATAAAACTGTTTGAAAGTATTAATTCTCTTTCAATCTCTCTCCATAACACCACTTTTTCTCTATTGGAACAAGGAGCATAAATATTCACAAATACTACTTTCACTCCTTGGCCACACCCTCTACTAATGTATTCTCCTTATGATAGAATAAACCTTTTTCCTTCCACAGACCTATAACACCTAAACACCCTATTATCCCACATAGTCAGTATACATCCTCTTCATTATTGACTCTTTATGGACCCAACTAATGTCATTGAAATCCCATATAATGAAGCATTTTACTATACACCCTCCTTCACTATTGACCCCTCTATGGACCCAACTCATGTCATTGAAACCCCATTTCCTGAAGCACTTTACTGCATTAAAATTAACTTCTGCACAAAAACCACTCCATTCTCCTTACTTATTACCTCTTTCATGTACTTCCACTTGACGTTCCCTTCAAATCCGCTTATAAAGTTTAATAATTATAAAGTTAAAGATTAATAATTATAGTTAGTGTTCAAGACTATACCAGTAAAGTTAAAAAAATATAAAATTTAATAATTATAGTTAGTGTTTAAGACTATATCAGTAATAAAATAAATTAATAAAAGAAACATTGGGGTGTTTCAAATTTTTTATCAAATGAAATTCTGATAAATAAAATTAATGTCTACCCTACATGTATCCCATTGCATGTATTCCATCTGTGTATCTTTTATATATTCATTAAAAAGTTGTTATTTGCATGTACGCCATGTGTATTAACATTCAGAAAATCATAGGTCTATAATAGGACAAAGGTACTTTTATATAATAGGACAAAGGTAATTTGATTCGGAAAATCAAGTGAGATTAAATTCTGTCATTATTTATATTTTAATTAAAATTAATTACTTAACCAATAATCTTTTATATATATATATATATATATAT
>Ga0209700_105458_pt1 | contig 21429 bp, 7 predicted proteins | sample SiratroredBW_FD_187528 | JGI IMG/M metagenome (GOLD analysis project Ga0209700, IMG submission 187528) | Root nodule microbial communities of legume samples collected from California, USA - Siratro red BW (SPAdes) (version 2) | ecosystem: Host-associated > Plants > Roots > Nodule | place: USA... | reverse complement strand
AGAAGTATATTGATGTTAGTTTTAATATTGAGAAAAGTTTGAATAATAATAGAAAAATTCAACTATTTAAGTCAGATTATTTTATAAGAATATATATATATATATATATATATATATATATATATAAAATTTATTAGAGATATAAATGTAAAACATTCGTTTATTTAATTAGATAAAAAAATAACTAACTAACATCCAGTTAGATAACTGAATAATTACATTTGTATGTTTAACATAATCACACAATAACTTCTAAAAATTTAATGAACATAATTATTCTTTCAAATTAGTATGATATTGAATGCTAAATAACTTTTCTAGTCTCTTAAAATCTTAAATATATCATTTGATTTTGTTTTCTGTCTAAAATAACTCAGATGTCTTTATTGAATACCATAATTTTTCAATATTTTTATTATAAAATAATCTTTTAAATATTTTGAATGAGATCCTTAGAAGCATGCATATACAATCTCCACATTGCCACGTCGACAATGCTACATTACAAAACAGTAGTTTCATCTAGCTAGCAGGTTCAATGAAACTAGAAGCAAGATTAACTCGTAAAAAATATATCAGTGTTTGTTTCATTTAAATTTTAATAAAATTAACTTTGATTCATAATCGAAATAGAAATATGTATTTAAATTAATTTCAATCACAAGTTTTGCAGAATAAGAAATTAATTTTCACTCTAAACCAAACAGACATTCGGTGAATGTTTGAGTTAAATTGAAAACTGAATTTTAAAGTAGATTTAATTCCGTAATTGAGTTTTGCAAAAGAAAAGTTGGTTTATAAGTTTCTTCAACATTTTATGAGACTGAGTTGTGTTTTCAAGTTGGAATTGAGAAAGACAGAAAAGAAAAAAAAAAAAAAAAAAAAAGAGGCATACGGGTGCAGGAGAGTTGAGAGTGGAGGGAGAAGATGATAATCACAAATTTTACGGCTTAGATTAGATGACGATGATCATCATGGTTCAGCAGTGTCAGGGTACTCCACTTTTCGCCTTCATCTTCTCACAAATGTCACTTTCTTTTCAATCTTCAATTCATAAGGAAATCAAGGTTAACATACCTCAACAATTATGAATTATCAATAGTTTTAAATTTTGCAGAAGTTCAATATTCACTGTTTCTTTATCTTGTTTTCAACATGGGTACTAATGCAATGCTTTGACACTGCACAAGTAAACTACAACCATTTAATGTTAAAATATATTATTATTTTATTATTTATATAATATTTTATTAAATGAAATTAATATCAAATAGATATAATTTATGAACAGTAATGACAAAACATAATTTTTTTTTAGATTTTATTTGTCATTTGTGACGAGTCCAGCTCCTTCAAAATATACCTCGTGGAGCTCCTGCTTTATCTAAAAAAACACAAGTATAGCAAAAAGATTGTTTACTACATTCAAATAATAAAATAAAACTCCAAACATTTGGAGTTTTTGAGCAGTTGGAAGGATAAAGGAAAGGGAAAAAGCTGGTTTTCCTGAGTTGTTGAGTGCAGATGGATTGTTCTCTTATTTACTCAAAAGAAGTAACTATACCTATAATGTGCCAATAACATGTCTTTTATTTAAGATCATCAAATAACACCAAAGTCCCTCACAACTTTCTTCTGTAATTAATTGTCTTGTTGAGTAGGTCATCGTGGACAAAACTAGGCACCCTGTGACTTTGGGCTACGAAATCAAAATCTTTAATCGATCAATTCCACAGCCGGGTTAGAAATATGCACAGATGTGGATGACCAACCACATGAAAATCTTTATTCATCCAGAGCACTCCTTTGGAATCTTATGTTTAATAATAAAAGGGTCAAACCAAATTTAACTTCATTAAAACATGATTACAAGTTTCCTCACGTGAAGGGGAAAAAATGGTCCTTATAAGCCTCTTGGCAGGGCTTTTCAGTTGCAGCCATGGCTTTGCATTGTTATGACATGTTGGTGCTTCTGTTTTTGATAGTGAACACGAGCTTTTATGGAAATGTTAATGGTCAGAAAAACGGGTTAGGAGCATCTTTCATCTTTGGAGATTCATTGGTGGATGCTGGAAACAATAACTATTTGTCAACTCTTTCCAAGGCAAATATCCCTCCCAATGGAATTGATTTCAAGGCCTCGGGGGGTAACCCCACTGGCCGCTACACCAATGGAAGAACTATTGGTGATATAGTTGGTAACTTTGCCTTCTTTCTCACATATCAAGGTGTTCGTGTGTGCATGTTCAATTTTCCTAGTTAACAAAAACAACATTTTCAATTTTTCAATCAACAATCTTACATGCATAATATACTTATATATTAATCAAATTATACTACACAAACAATATTGAGATTACTTATACCCAGTATTTGCTCCAACATATATGTCTTTTAATTTCTTATGTTAATATAACAAAATGTCATTATAGTGTTAAGAAAAGAGAAATATTGAAACCAATTTGATTAAATTTCAGGAACAAGAGTGTTTTCTTAATTCTTTTGACCACTTTCTTTATGACTAACACAATTCATGGTATCCATTAACAATAAAAAGTGTGAGGAATGTCGTTCAAGAATGAAAATTAATATAAAAAAAACGTTTTTCATTTCATTTCTTAACATAATGTCTTGGTGTTTGCACTTTAATATTTTTCAGGAGAGGAATTGGGGCAACCAAATTATGCTGTACCATTTTTAGCACCAAATGCAACAGGGAAAAACATACTAAATGGAGTGAACTATGCTTCGGGAGGGGGAGGGATAATGAATGCTACTGGAAGAATATTTGTCAGTATTTTTTTCTCCGCTGTTTATTTCTTACTTTGTGTAATAAGGAATATAATTGTTTGTGGTCAATAATTTTGTTATCAGGTGAATAGAATAGGAATGGATGTTCAAATAGATTACTTCAGCGTAACAAGAAAACAAATTGACAAACTGCTGGGTGAATCAAAAGCAAAAGAGTACATAATGAAGAGATCCATTTTCTCTATCACTGTTGGGGCCAACGATTTTCTCAACAATTACCTTCTCCCAGTTCTCTCCATCGGAGCCAGAATTTCTCAAAGTCCAGATTCTTTCATAGATGACATGATTACTCATTTCAGGGCCCAACTTACGGTATTTAACACGAAAATCTATAATCGAGATTAATTTAAGCACATTTTAATTACGGAAAGTTTAAAGAAAAAAGGTTTGGTTAGTTTAATTTTTTGACGTGGATTGAATGGCAGAGACTATACCAAATGGATGCTCGAAAGTTTGTGATAGGAAACGTTGGACCAATAGGGTGCATACCATACCAGAAGACTATAAATCAGCTGAACGAAGATGAGTGTGTGGATTTGGCCAACAAACTGGCGCTTCAATACAATGCTCGATTGAAGGATTTGGTTAATGAGCTAAACGACAACCTACCCGGTTCCACCTTCGTCCTTGCCAATGTCTACGATTTAGTCTCCGAAGTCATAAAAAATTATAAGAAATACGGTAAATAATTGGTTTCATTTTATTTAATTTTTATTTGTAAAATTATACGTTTTATTGTTTGAGAAATAAAAAAAAAAATGATTATACGCAGGATTCAAAACAGCGAGTAGAGCTTGCTGCGGAAATGGGGGCCAATTCGCAGGGATAATTCCATGTGGGCCTACTTCGAGTATGTGCAGTGATAGGTACAAGCACGTGTTCTGGGATCCTTATCATCCAAGCGAAGCTGCAAACCTAATCCTCGCTAAGCAGCTACTTGACGGAGACAACAGATACATATCTCCTGTCAATCTTAGGCAGCTCAGGGATCTTTGATCTTTGATCTTTCACCTTCTCTTCTTTCTCTCCACCACTACACAATCACACACACCCTTTTACTTTCGACAACACCTTTTCTTCTGCCTCCCTCCATTATTCACTGCAATTCACATAAACGTAATTTACGACCGTGATTTCTCCTTCTCTTTTATTATTATTATTATATGTATGCTGTGATTCTGAGTTCTAATTATGGTGACATGTTAACAAACAACACTTCAACCTCTCTTGACGTGGGGGAAATTTCGTTTTCTTGTCGCTTGTGATGGTGACCATTTCGCAATAGATTATGCCAAGTTTATTTATATTTTCCACAACTTCCGCGCCTTGGTAGTTTAAAAAGTCGTCTAACCAAACCAACCTATGACTCGCATTATTATCCATCCATCAATCTATTTTTTCTTTTTGCAATTTTATATAATAGTCACAACTCCACTTCATCCATTCACCATCCAAACACTGCTACTCACTCGTTTAATCATAAATTTATACGTGCTTCCTATTTATGATGCTAACCTGTTAAGCAAGTTAGTTTCTACGAATTATTATTAAAAATTAAATTGCAGTTTGACCTGTGTGTAATTTTTTTGTACGACCGATGTTGTAAATTAGTTTAACCTACCAATTGAGTAGGCAGGTGTAGAAGAAGGAGGTAGGTGAAGAGCTGCCATGCAGAAGGAGTGTTGCCAAAATTAAAATTAGCAATTCTATAGGGCAAAGTGCTATAAATACCATAAAACTGCCTACAACATTTTAAAATTTAGGACCACGCTCTTAGGGACATTGTACAAGATTCTCTAATCATATCTTAATGTTTCCTTCCTTAAACATCTAAGTATAAATTGAAATTTTCATGTTGATTAGAAATATGAAATTTAAGTAATATATAACAAAATAAATACGCAATAATGGTATAAGAGTTATATATAAAGATTATTGTGATTTTTATATGGGACCACGGCAACCCAAAACTTTAAGATTAATAGTTGTATATATGGTTAAGAAGTCCCCTCAAAATATCAAAATATTAAAAATTAAAACAAAAAAGTGATTTTATAGGTTAGTGACTACGTACAAAAAGTTTAAATTAAATATAATATAATACTTAACACAAAATTTCAACAATATATAACAATATTTATCGGTACAAAGTTTATATTCAGAATAAAAAAGGTAAACGTGTTTAAATTGTTAAAATGATATATTGTATCATAACATTTCTTATTAACTCTTTTGTAAACTAAAACTTTGACGATTTTGTATCTTTTTTTTATTGATTTTCTTAGTTTCTGAAGAATTTCCTAGTTAATTGATGTACTTTAAAAAAAACAATGATATGATTAATTTAAACTGGCCTCTTGATCAATTTCTTAAGCGTTTGGTGACATTAACTAGCCTTAGTATGTGTTTCACTCAGTACCAATAATCTTTTATCACAAAACTCACTTCTCCTTTGGTTGATGGATGGCCAAGTCATACTTCACCACTTCTCTTCAAAAAGATTCTTCCATTTCACCTCTAAATTCTTCTAAGTTATCATGGTTCGTGTTAGTAGTTTCCAAGTTTGCTTGCACCTTGGTCAAGGGCTACGGTGCTTCACAAATAATTCCTCCACTTATTTTGTCTTTTGTTGCACGAATTTTCGAGGCAAGAGGGAGGAAAGACAAAGAATAGTTCCATGAATGGGATATGTCCCTCAAATTCCATTAAGCTGATGTTTAGTATCCATTTTTATATACGTTCTATTCTACAACTTATATGTTGATGAGATTGATTAGGTGGTTGTTTTGTGATGATTCTAGATTAATATTATATGATGATTGTGATGGAAATTAACGAATATATGTGATTTGGTGAAGTGACAAAACAAAATGCTTGGCTTGAACATTTCTGGTGTGTCACGAGCATGTGTAGGAAAGGAAAGTCTTGGAATGTTTTTCAATATGACTATTCCATGCGTTGAAGATCAAGATTCTAATATTTTTTAAATTAATGAAGTTTAATATAAAAGTCGTGAATTACAATGCCTTAAGTGTAGAACTTAAAGAAACCAAAGTAAGCAAGGGACTTGATTAAAGGAATTAAAACAAATAGATCTTGAATGCAAAACCTTATATAAGCGAGTATTTGAACGAGTGAATAGTGAGGGTGAGGGAGGTACTTCAATATGTTGGAAAAGTTTAGTAAACCTATAATAAGTGCTTAAGAACAATAAAAATAGTAAATAGCTAAAAAGGAAAACAAATAATATTTTTTTGTAATTAGGTAGTGATGACCGAATGCAAAGACGAAACCACACTGGGCTAGGGACCAGATTAAATAATGATATATGTATACATTTTCATTTTATATTTCAAATTAAATAATGATATTTTAATGATAAAATTTAATAATGTGTATACATAATATATAATATATTCATATTCATATTCAAATTTATTTATTTATTATTATTATTATGAGACGATATTGTTTTTTTACATATGCACTATTCTCTTTCTGTAGTTTTTCAAGTAGAGATATATCATTTGTCTACTAAGCTTTTGAGGTTGGAGACTCAGTATCAGATATTTTATTTATTTTATTTATTTATTTATCATTCCTTAGTGCTTTTTTTGCACCTTTCTTTAGTTTTAGAATATTGATTATGATGTTTTGTTTATTTTTTAAATATATCAATTCAAATATGTTAGTATACAAACCTTAAAGTAGGAAACAATATTATCGTTTTTAATTATATATTTCTTAATTTTTTAATTCATAAAAATCAATTTAAAATTTATTAAATTATTCTGCGCTATCATCTAAAAAATAACACGCCATTTTAATTTCGTAAATTTTAATAATATACTTAGCGTTACTTTTTCTTAAGAATTTAGTATTAACGCACATTTTTTTATTAATTTTTTTAATGTTTTGTGAGCTTGAGGTGCCTATTTTATTACAAGAGTTGGTTTTAAGGCATAGGTGATGAATGAAATATCTTAAAGATTGTAATTTTCGGTTGATGTTTCGCGAGAAATTTAATGCAGTAGTATTAGCAAAATGAATATTTAAATGATAACTTTAATGGATAGAGAATTGGAATTGGTTAAACATTTGGAAAACTTGAATATGAGATTATATAACATTAGTTGTAATATATTTATTTTAAGTGACGATTGTTTTGTGATGACAAAGGAAAGAAAATTAATATACCTTAATGTATTATGAATTTATTTGCTACTTATCAAGTAAATAGATTTTCTTTGAGATTAAACAAAATTTAAATTTGAAAGTAGGATTTGTGTCTAATGACACTAAATTAAAGTACATAATTTTAAAAAAATAATATATATTATAGTGAAAAAAAAGATTACTTACGTCATAGTTTTTATGTCAATCATCCATGGTTTGATAAAAAATACTTTATATTTATGTACGTGAATATCTTCTTTCTCGCTTTTTCCTTCACAAAATGATGCACAATAGTTAATCTCTCATTTTCACTTTAACAGCAATTGCGACGAGGTTGTGGAGGCTTCCTTGGTGGTTGACTTGCTTTCTTGTTCCTTATGACTAGTCTTGCACATTGGTTATTTTTGTTCAAATGGGTTGAGTTCTCTTTCTTCAATGAGGTTAATGGTATAAACTTCCTTTTGGTTACTTATTGATTGTTAGTTATTTGGTATTAAAATTGTGTTATGTTATTTAGATATATATAGAAAGTTTGGATTGATCATTTGTATTGTAACATCTTTGAGTGATATTTTATGTTTTTATTTTCATAATTTTATTTATATTAAGTACTATTGATGCTAATATTGAACGAACTTACTTTAGTTCTCCTTTAAGATTTAGTATAAATAGTTAAACATTAATCATTTGTATTAAATCTTGAATAGCCTGGTTGGAAGTTTAAGAAAATAATTTTTCATAACTTATTTATACTACACATAATAATTCTATGTTTAAATTTGATAAAATTTGGATCAAACCATTTTATGTTGTATTTCGAGTGCATACTAATGGGTAGGGTCTCACCTTTAATTGGAAAAGTGAGAATTTCATATTGATGTGGTTGATGGTGATGGAATTTATAACATATGTAATAATGGAGCGAAGTTAGATGAATACATGACACTTTAATGAAGAGTATAAAGAGGGAGTTAATGAGTTCTTGTAGTTAATTGACATATTATTGTCCTTGCATTAGTTATCTAAATCAAATAGTCAGGATTTGAGAGAAATACATGATTATTTGTTCTTTATTTTAGTGAATAGTCATACAATATAGACTTGAATGAAGAAATATTAGACAACCTTATTATCATGTCAAAAACAACTAAAAAATATAAAAAAGGGATGCACAATCATTTAAAGGACATGATCATGATATAGGTGAAGAAAATTTTGGAAGAACTCATGTGTATGATTATTTAAAGTTCAATTTAGAGTAACAATTATACTTAAGATACACTAATTTTACGTGATTGTCGACAACTTTAATATTGTTCATTTTAAAAGCAACAAGTTGATAGAAATTTCAATGAATTGCTCGAGTTGTAGAAAGAGATGCTTCTATAACAAAACATGTTACCTAATTGTAATTGTGAGACCAAAAAGATACTATGTTCAATGGGTTTGGAGTATAAAAAGATACATGCATGCCCTAATGATTGTGTGTTGTATGAAGATGAGTTTGTTTCATTTAAAGTGTGTCCAACATGTGAATTATCATGGTTTAAAAGAAACTTGATGGAAGTAATGATGAGGAAGAAAATTGTTGTGGTACTTGCCAATAATATTTTGGGTTTTATAGTTATTCATGCAATAAACTTACCATGACCTATGGAGTTGAGATGTACAGTTAGATGAATTTTTTCTTTTTGGAATGGGTCAGTGTTAATCCCTTGTGAGATATGCATGATATAAGTTTTGTTGGAAGAATGTGTTGTTAAGACCCTATAGTTTAACCTTATAAGCCCCATTAGACAATCTAGTCTAGTACTAGTAGACCATCTACGTGTTTTGATGATAAGAAACACAGTGTATTTTCTACATGAATGTAAATAAATTATATAAACACTCTAACATGTATTTTGTGATAACTAAAGGATACATTAAACCATTCAGTGAGTATAACAAGTCACACAATAAACGATCTAATAGACATATAAAGTCTGAGCTTAGTTTAACTTATAAACAAGTCAAAATGATTGAATGATTTTTTTTAAAAAAAACATTAAGTGTTTGAAACTTTATTCTCAACTTCTATAATATCCATGTTTCAAAATGTTTATTATAACCAGTCTTCTATCTCTACTTAAGAAAAAAAGAAAATATGAGTGTTTATGATTAATTGTGATATATGCATATCTTATTCAAATTGTTTCTATAAACATAATAGAGACAAAAGTGTTTTGGAGATAAAAAATAAAGATTCTCGTTGAAGATAAGAAAAGATCAAGTGTTAGCTAAATCAAAGTTGCAACGGTCATCTTCCAAGTCTATATAAAGAGTTCATGCTGAAGATAAATAATACACAACTACAAGATGCAATTCTTTCAATCATACATTGAACTTACAATGTTCTTTGTGGAAGAGTGATAACCTTTGTAATTCTTCACATTGTAAATTATATCCACTGAACTAGAATAGTACTTTTAATGTTAGAGGAAGATTTAGAAGGTGTAATTATGAATGATTTGTATACTTGTGAGAACCATAAATGATTTGTGTATTCCCTTGTAAGCAAGAGTAGTTAGTGTATGTAATCCATTAATTGATTAGTGAAACCTCTTAAAGCTTAAGAGAAGACTGAAAATATTATATAAGTTTGGATGAATTTGTATAAATTTTTTGTTGTATTATTTGTTTTGCTTGTTTGCTAGACTTTCTAGTTCTATTTAATCACTTTTTTTAGAATTAGTTGTTTCAACATGTGTTTGTTCTATTTTGAATGTGGATCAACTCAAAGTAATTTAAAATAAATTAAACAGAGTATTAGATTTGTATACAATGTGATTATTTTGTGTACAATTGTATATTGATCTAAATGTTTAATGGTTTACCATCTTTTATTTATTGTATAATTTCTATTTGATTAACTTGAGAAATAAGTAGATGATTATGCAGAGCCAAGAAACAATCTTAAATGGACTTTGGGAATTTTGTTTTAAGACTGGTAAATAAAAGTAAATAAGTGATAGAATTTTTATATATTTTTTTTTGTAAAACTTTAATTATGTAAATCTTGTGGTGAGTAATTTGTATCTGATCTTGAATAATTTGCAGCGGATCTTTATGTATACATGTTAATAGTGAAATTTCTATTAGTATATTGCTAGATTATCTAGGATATTACACTACGTTCCCCAATATCTTTCTTTTATATCCTCGACCATTCAATAAAATTAATTAAATAAGAAAATAATTTCTAGCGACTCCAACGTCAATGAGTATTTTTCTTTTCATTTTTATTCGACCAATTTTTATTCTTCATGTAAGTAAATCAGTACATATATGAAATTTGACTGCAAATGAGCTAGGTCATAATTTTCAGACCTCGGCCACATATCCATATCATACTAAATTATTTGGTCTCCACAGGTTTTCTTAACCATTTTGGTGCAAGTGAAATCTTGGCACGGGATACAACATTATTTTTGGCTAAAAACATAAAAAGAAAATGAATGCGAGCCTTGAAAGTCCAAAGTTGACAAAGATCTACGTTCAGACATGTTGGCATTGAATTGTAAAAGGGGATATATTTATTTTGTGTGAATGATGATGATTAATAATTCTTGTTGTAGGAGCAATAGGACGTACCCCACTTGAAGAGAAGCGTGCAAAGAAGCAATTTGATTTTTGAGGGAGTGAAAGAGAATCATGTGCGTGCAGAAAAGGCCAAAAAGAGGTGATTACAGGTCTGAAGCCATGGCATGACTAGGGAGACGCAAGGCAAAGATGCAAAAAATGTCAGTGGTTATTATTATTACGGATAAACACAAGAAACACAAACGCAGGCGGTGTGCGACGAGAGAGAAAGAGTGATAGCGATTGTGGGTGTTTTGGGTGCTCCGAGAAAGAAACAAGGGTCACCACTTTCCAAGTTTCCAAGTTTTGTTTGGGGGAGTGACAGCGACCCATGATTCTTTCTCTCTCAAGGAAGGGGGTTTTGGATAGATAATTTTGAAATGCGCGTGCCTCTTCCTTTCCTTGTATCACCGACAACCACCGGTCTGTCGCTGACAGGTGTCTCTCCCCGTCCTACCCCACCGGACAGGAAAACCACCGTCTGATCGCTATCAAACGGTGAGCACAGTGGTGCTTGTGCAGTTGGGGAAACCGCACTGTTTGGTAATGGCTACAGTGAAGCGCAAAATCCGGTGGAAGATAGAAAGAATGGGTACGGAGGAGGAATCTGATGCGGACATGACGCGTCCGAAATCAGAGGGGAGACCCAATTATTGCTCCCCACGCTGCCCGACACTCATAATTCTGTCGCTTCTGTCCCCACCCGCTCCCTTCTCCCCCTCTCTCTCACTGTCTCTATCTCATGCTATTCCTATTCCTATTCCTATCTCTATCCCTATTCCATCATCAACAACACATTTTATTTCACCCGCCTTCCCCCTTCAATTTTTGCACCACTCTCCCAACCAAACCATACCAAAATCGCCCTTCCACTGGCCCACCCATCGCATAATCAAAAAGTTAGGTTTCCAAATTGAAATTCTCCGTCAACTCAGCAACTAATAACATCCGCATGTCCTTGCAAAAATCAAATTTTGCATTTTCTACATGTGCCTTTAATGACATTTCTAGAAAGGAATTGGGTTACGTTTGCCTAACCCGAAGGAAAATTTTGCAAGCTAAAATGAGTAGAGTGTGACATTATCCATAGTGGTTAATAGCAACAAAAATCGAACTTCGAGGCATACAGACAGCATAGATGGGCTAGGTCATTAGCGTAGGGCCTAGGAGCTCTACGTCAAACCCGATTGAATAAGGAAAAGACAGGAGAAACGAATATATGCATATAATATTACAACGTGGCATGATTAGCTTGAGAAGTTGGAAGAAGAGGTAATGGTGAACAAAATCTATGTTTATTTATTTTTTAATGAAAAACAGTTGGGTAGTTTTGCATTTCATAATTATTACTACTACTAGCTGAAAGGCAGAATGCATTATGCATGCATCTAAGTGGCCCTGCAAGCAGTATAATACCGGACAAGATAATGGTTCCACTACTTTATGTATAGTTGTAATTAATTAAGTGGTGCTAAGAAGAAAACAAAATAGTTTGATTGATTGGATTGGATTGGGGGAGAGATAGGCGTTTGGGGAAATTGTGTGTGTGGGTTGGTGGTGTATGTGTGCAGAAGGCGCAGCCCTATTAGCCGACCCAAATAGAGAGAGGGTGTTCTGGAGCCGACTGAAATGTCGTGCTTAACAGAACACTGTAAAGCTGATCCCACTCTGCCTCATATAAGCCTCAGAAGATGTCTCTGTTTCCACCACAGATATTCTCTCTGACTCTCTTTCCTTTCTCCTCTCATTTCCTTTCCACCCCCTGTCTCTCTCCTTCCCCATAAAACCCCACCACATTCGCCCTTCCACACCCCAACCCAACCCAACCCAACCCTTCTTCACTCACTCACTACCCCCACTCATTCACTTTCCCTATATTCATCTTCGCAAAACAAACCCAATACTCAACCCTTTTTTGTTATTGCTCAACATGCCATCCTCCAACTCCGGCGAGAGCCGTCGAGCGACCAAGCCCCAGACCTCCGCTGGAGCGCCTCCCCCGCCGGAGCAAGAGAACCTCCCCTGCCCCCGTTGCGAGTCCACCAACACCAAGTTCTGCTACTACAACAACTACAACTACTCCCAGCCGCGCCACTTCTGCAAATCCTGTCGCCGGTACTGGACCCATGGCGGCACCCTCCGCGACATCCCCGTCGGCGGTGGCAGCCGCAAGAATGCCAAGCGCTCTCGCACCCACCACACTGCCACATCCTCCTCCTCCTCCACCATGACGTCACCTCAGGAGCACGCTGTGCCCGCATTGGCCCCTGTCCCAACGACCCAAGGAGGGTCCATGCACTTCGTGGACGGCGACGTTAATAAACAGAATAACGTTAATGTCTGCGGGAGCTTCACTTCGTTGCTGAACAACACGCCGGGCAACGGGTTTCTCGCCCTCGGTGGGTTTGGGCTTGGGCTTGGACACGGGTTCGAGGACATGGGCTTTGGGATTGGCAGGTCGGGCTGGGGCTTCCCCGGAATGGTGGATGGTGCAAACATTGGCGGCGCCGTTCCGTCTTCTGGATTGAGCACGTGGCAGTTAGAGAGCGGCGAAGGTGGGTTTGTGAATGGAGACTGTTTCTCGTGGCCTGGGCTTGCTATTTCCACACCGGGGAATGGTCTCAAATGAAATGCTTTCTTTTATTTTTGGGTTTTTTTTTTATTTTTTTTTCTGGCTTGGGTGCAATGGTGGGTGTGCTTATGGTTCGAGTTTAGGGTTACTTTTTCCTGGGTATAATCATCTGTGAAATTTGAACTACAACTATGACTTTTCTTTTCTACTTTAATCTTTTTTGTTTTTTTTTTATTACTTTTACTCCTTTGAATTGTCCAGTATTGTGTATGTTTACTGGCTTACTGTTAATTTTGGCTAAGCTGTGTGATTCAATTAGTGGCTGACGTGGTTAGTGTTCTTCATTCTCTGGGTTTTAAACATGTCTGAAATTGGATTGGTTTTAATTAAAGCAGCCTTGCTACATGCATGTTTTATAAGGAACGCATTATACCGTTATTGATTTATTTATTGCAAATATCTGATAAACGAAAGGCGCCAATTTCTTGTCTAACGTTTGTCCTTTCTTGTTGGAAATTGAACTCACAATAATAATAATAATAATAATAGTTCTACTTCCATTTAATGAATTTCCATTAACTTGATAATCCTTAATAAACTTTTGAGAGATATTTGAAATAGACTGTTTTGTAAGTTGAGGCAGTTGACATGAGAAGGAATCCGCAAGCATAGAGAATGTGTAGGGAGGGAGGAGTGTAACTTTGCAGTGTATTTTGACTGTTCTGCTTTCCTAAAGTTTAGCTGAGATCTCTTTTGTCTTGTCTTGTTTCGTTTGTTTTTTCGACTTTAGGATTCTCCTAAAGTTTGCTTCTGTTATATTCTCATAAACTTCTCTCTTCAATTCTAAGTTTGGCTGTGTGGTTGCCTCGAAAAAGCTAGATATTAGCATGGGAAAGCGAACAGCATTCTTCATCGCTTGCCAAAATCAATAAATTTCGTCTTCATTCTATTTTTAGTTTTAATCTTTGAAAACTACAGGAACTATGTTTGAAAGAGTGAAGGGGGAGATTAAAAAAAATATAATTGTAATTTTGCCTTATAAAATGGTGGAAGAAAAAGACAGAAAACAAACAATTCTTTTTCATCCCTTAGTTTCCTTGTACTACTTATTTTACAAAATCCATTGATAATTTCCACTGCACCACTTAGAATTGAAATTGAGTGCTATAGTGTTTGATAGTGGATCAAATTTAGAGTGCAGTGTTCGACTCTGAGTTGCTGCCTTCGGCTTCGAAGGCTATGATAAACCCTTCACATGATTTGAGCCGTTTAAATGCTAAACATAATTGGTTCCTTTTAAACATAATTGGTTCTTTCTCAATAGAAGTCATTGTTCCTTTTCTGGTGTTTATTTAGTCTTGATGCCTGTACTCGTGAATTGCTTCTGGCGTTTAGAGGTGACTGTTGGACGATTAAATCATGCACTCAAAATTTGTACACAGAAAATTAAAGAAAATTGCACGTGTGAAAGATTTTTTTTTTTTTGACATTAGAAATTTATATTTGTTATGGTTTCATCATAACTTATATACGGTATTTATATAACTTATTATTGAAATTTATATATGGTTTAGTTTTCGATGTACATGTTAATTTACATGTAACTAGAATTATTCATATTTTCTGTATTTACTATGTTGAGTTCAAATTGATTTGAGAAATGCAAAAAGTATAAGTAATATTTTAAAAAAATCTAGCATACAACATCAGTGTTCAAATTGTTTGAATGATAGATTGATAGCACCCAAAACAAAAGTAATACTAATAAAATTTAACATATTACATTGATTATATATAAAGTGATATGGTATGGGATAAAAAAGAGTTTTCAATATAACTTGTAATTTTGGTTTGTATATGTGAATATGTTACATTGTAACTCTAATTCATATTATATGTTACACTTTTTGCTGTGAATTTTAATCGACATAAAAAGTTTTTCATTTTTACCTCAATAATATTTTCATTGAATTTTGAATCGATATAAAATATCGAAAATAACTTATATTTAAAGTTTTCAATAACAATAATGTAAATTATTAGTTGGATATACAATTTATAAAAAGTTGAAATTTAAAAAATTTATAGGAGTAATTTAATTACTTAAAATAAGATAATTTTACACTTTGTTTAAAAAGTTAGAACTCAAAATTCTTTATATTATTTCATTTCTAAATTTATACTTCTCTTCACATGTTTGTTTTCTTTAGTTTGGCTATGGTTAAAATATCATTAACTTAGATTAATACATTATCGATTCAATATTTACTTAGAATATCTTTTTCAATATCAACAATATTTTTTCAGTTAAATTTATTTTCTATTTAAACCTTTTTTAATATATTCATTATTTTTAAGTTTTAATTGTTAATTTTGATTTATATATTATGTTGGTTAGAACTAGCTCTCACTTGATATTTGTGTGAGATATTTTTTAATTAATATTAATGAATTTTTTTTATGTAAACCAAATTTTTTAATTGAAATTTTAGTGATTACTTTTTATTGATCTCTCCATTATTGAGTAGTAATGCTTATATTTAATGATAACTGAATTATTATATCTAAAAATAATTTAAATTTAATAAATTTAAATTTTTATTCAAATAAATATTTTAAAAATTAAAGAATTTAAAATAAAATTTATTCAAGTTGTATATATATTTCTAAAAGTTATAAAATTTTCTATTGAAGCTGGTATTGTCTAAAGGAATAAAAATATCATTTTTAATTTACATTACCTAACATGACTACTGTGCATTTGTTTCTTCAACTGTGGAATATATTTATTTGCTTAATATATTTATTTGTTTTTATATAATTTTCTTAATTGTTTTCCATGTACTAAATATTTGAAAAACTAGAAGGATAGATAAACAATAAAAAATGATGTTGTGACTAGCTGTCGGCAAGTCATGAAATTGGTGAACTTTCAAAGTTGGAAACTGGTGAAGTCTATTCTTCTGCCATGATCTTCTGTTACCTCCAATTACTTTTTTCCTCATTGATGCAGTAATATTTCTTCCTTTCCCACATCAAATATTCTACTTGTCGGTCTTGCTGCATGCCAGACCTATTCTTGTCTTTCTCGATTGCTATTTTTTTAAAAAAAAATCACTTCAAAAATAGTTGCAAATGACATGCCTTCTGTTCATACTGCATAACAACTGTTTTCGTTGATTTGAAACATAATAGACATTATTTTCACTGTTTAGTTAGACAAATAAAAAATAATAATTCAAAATAAAAGTCTAATAATAATTATAAAAATTACTTCTTTTGACTTACTCATCTTATAAAATTTATATTTTATCATATTTCATCAAACTTATAATACATAATACTTTGCCTCTGTCCAATAATACAAGTGAAGATGTCAATTTTTGTGACATGATAGAAATTTTCGGACCAATATTTCCTATTAGGTTAGTTGACATAGAAAATATTTGGATTTAGATTATTCAATAAGTCATGAGTTAAATTTTATAAAAAAGGTCCATGCGATATTCATGTAAAATATTAATATAATTAATAAGTATATATATATATATATATATATATATATATATATATATATAAAATATAAATATATTATATATATATATATATATATATATATATATATATATTATTTTATTTATTTTTAACGTAAAACTTAGTTTTACACTAAATATATTGAGTTCTAGAAATTGTAAAAGTTTGATATTTTATAATAATATTATTTCACCAATTTGTTAAAGTAAGAGCAATAGACAACTTTAATTTTCTTTTTTTATCAAATTCAGTATTTTTTAAATTGAGTTTTTATTAAATTATTTTGATAAATTAAATATTTAAAATTTTTATACTTTTAATTAGATTTTTATCATTTGCTGACTTGTTTTCATGCATTATTATCATTACATATTATTATCATTACATAGTAATGAAAGTCTTTTGATGATTGTATATAATATGGAAATCCTAAAAAAAAATATAATAATCTCATTATTTAATAAAGTTTCTATAATAATAATAATTACTTATTTTATATTAACAACTAAGAAAAAATTATTAATAAAGATTAACCTCAAACATCTTACATATGTCCAAAAATACTTTTTTGTGTAAAATAATGCACAAATATTCTGTTTACTTTTATTTCTCTTTAAGGAAAATTTGATAAGTCTAGTGATATCTAAATCTATTTTAGAATATTTGATTCATAAATCAAATTAATTTAATCTATCTTAAATGATCTTTAGATTATAATTATTCCAACAGAAACAAGATTTGCACTATTCAAATCAAAGAAAATGATTGAGTCCAGGAGTTAGTTGATCTGATCAAATAATAAAACTAACTAGTTAGATACAAAATTATCATGCAACGCAAATATAAAAACAATATTATAATAAGGAGATATTTGAAAAGTTAAAATGGTAATATCAAACTCAACATTGCTGTGATTCCAAAAGCAATTCTGCCTCATGTTCAACCTGTCCACTAAACAGCCAACATATGTCAGGTCTGTGGTCTGCTTAATGACTTAACCATTATTCATCCTCTGTGCAAGAATTTTTTTTATCACTTTAGTGTTTTTGAAGGGTGAAAGGCTTTTTTTTTAACAATATAAGTAGACAATAAAATTTTGTTTATTTAATTTTAGACTACGTTTTTAAGCTGTGTAAAGAAAATAGTTTGATTAGGTAGACAATACTGATTCAGCACACTGAGTATAACTTGTCTTCTATCCTACTATTTATTCTAAGTTTTCTTGATTTTACTAAATATTTTTTTGGTATAAGCACACTGAGTATGAGCTAAAATGTAGTTGTTAGATGACTTGTAAATGAGATATACATTATTTCATTCTACCCGTGAAACTCATTTGGTAGTGATATGGGCAAAATAAAAAATTATTTGAACATCAACAGTCTTCTCGAAGATTATTGTTGTGAAAAGATTGCACAAATTAGATTCTATAGGATTATTTATTTAAGGTTGTGCAACCTTATGTGCCTACAAAATCTGTGACCTGCAATTTCTAGAAGCTTATAAAGGGAATTAATGTCTGCTAAAAAAATGAAGGAATTGGTAGGGACATTTTGGTACACAGACTTTAAATATATTGCATAAAACCCATAAAACCTTTATGCTCGTCTCTACTTTTCATGGAGTGTGATCAACAAAGAACAAAGAAGTATTGAATAAAACCAAGGCTAAATATCTTCTTATGAGTTCCATGGTTTGTTAGCAATGTTTGATTCTTGTTGGTTTTTTTTTTTTTTTTTTTTTTTTTTTTTTTTTTTTTTTTTTTTTTTTTTAATTCTTTTCTTATAGTAGGAAACGAAGGGAAAGATAGGAAGATAAATAAAATATTTGATAGAGAGAAGAGAAATATTAAGTAAATAGAAGACAAATACATGATAAATAAAATGAAAATAAATATATTTGGTTAATGAAAAATAAAGAAGTTATGGAAAAAAGAAATGTAAAGATAAGAAGTAATATAATACTTTTTTTTAAATATTTTTCTCTTTCCTCTTTCTAAACTAAATACCTATATTAATTTTATCTTATTTATGGTTCCTTTCGAGAGGTCTAGAATAAAAAAGAAAATATTAACACTTTATTTTGGATATGCTGAGAAAAAGTAGGAAGGTATTGAAAATAAGAAAACAATTGAAAATCAATATCTATAATCATTGAAAAATACACAAATTTTAAGAAAAAATATTTTTTCGGATAGAACAAAGATTTGTGCAGAAATGAATTATGTCTTTATATATTATATTGTTATTTCTTTATGAATATTTATATATTTATTTATTATAATAAAACAACTAATTAATATAATATTACTAAAATAAAATAATAAATAAAGACTTTATGAATATTTATATATTTATTTATTATAATAAAACAACTAATTAATATAATATTACTAAAATAAAATAATAAATAAAGACTAAAAACTTTTAAGTATATCAACAATATATATTACAAATTTTTAACTCAAATCTATGTATTTTTCCTTAATGAAAATAATTTTCCTTTTTATTATTTTTTTTCTCTTCTAATCTTGAGAGGGACACTAAGTGTGTAACCTATTGGTTCACAACACCTTTTAAATCATATTAATTGTAATGAAAACTAACTCAAAGTTATTATAACTTTATTAAATTTATGTAGACAACTTGGCATATGATGTTATGTTAGATACACTTGACATTAACATTGAGCATCACAGTTGGATCTAACCAAATGTGTTGAATATAATTAAATGAAAGTATGAGTAATTGGTGATCTATTTGTGTTTCATATATATTAAAGGAGCATGAGCATATAGTTGTATTGTTTAGGTTATGTGAGCTTCTTGAACCTCTAGTCTTAAAGAGGAAAATCAAGAAAAAATTTATCTATTGTTGTTAATCTTATTTATAATTTATAATTTACAACAATTTTTCTTTTGTACGTGTACTGATTTATAATTTTCATTAATATTTTATTAATAAAATTTTAAAATGAATTAGTTGTAATGTCTATGAATAAAAGTGAGAGATTTATTGTCTAATTCATTCTAAAATCTTCATATTAGAAAACTTTGTTGTCTCTACATTCATTTTTCTATAAAACACAATTTTAACTGATAAATCTATGTTAGAATGTGATCCTAAGGAACTTGTGAACGGAATTGATGAAAACTTTGTCTTAGTGAGTAGAATCAATCCTATACAAGTTTTATACTTTTCTTTTTCTCTTATTGGATGAATGGTTAAAAGGGAGTCTTAACATTATAGGATTAATTATGTGAGAGCTTATTTGAATTAATAGGAGTTCTAGAAAGGATTATCAAGCATATTTGTTGATAAAACACATTTCAGTCCAGGTTAGGGGAGTTAATAATTCTTCTGCATACTGTGAATATTGTATAAATATAAGAAGCATGCAAAGGTGATAAGATGTGAATCAATTTTAGTGTTTTAATGAGAGTAAGCTTTGCTATTGATGTAATAATTGTTAAACACGCATATTTTTTTCATTTTGTTAAGAAACCTAAGAGTTGTAATCATGACATAAGTGGAAAACATAGAAAAAATGTTATATATTCTTTATTTGTGTTACTTTCGAGTGTGTTACTTTCGAGTATGATGTCGCTTTAACAATGTGTTGTAACTAAAGTGATATTAACGCGGTGGTGTGCATTAAATGCACTAACCACCTTACGTTACTCAAGCATTGGACTGGTTGCTCAAGGGATGTGCTATATAAATCAATTAATGACTTACAGCTTAAGTGAGAAATAGATTAAGATGATTCTCTCTCATCGGGAAGCATATTTCTGAAGCATTTGAGCGGAAACTTAAGGAATATAGTTTGTGAATGTTTAAGCATGTTAAAGGTGGTGTACATGAATCTTAAACGTGTGCGAGCATGTTACGTGTGTTTTCGACTCTTAAATGTTGGTTGGAACTCAAGCAGTGAGATGGTCATTGGAGCGATGAGAATTATGGGAGGGTGTTGTTCTCATATTTGGTTCCACTTAAACAGTAAGGGCGTCACTTAAGAAGAATGGCTGATGCATTATCTTTTGAAATGGGGTTGCTCAAGCGAGAATAATTCGCTTAAGTGACGGTATGCTAAGATGATGATGATGATGTTATGTCATGCCGGATGCTTGTATATATGTTGTATACTTTTATACATTATTTGTTGAAAGATGCTGTATAAAAGATTATGTTAATTATATATGATCTAAATAGATATATAATTAATGTTGACTTACGTGACATGATGTATGCATGATTATGATTATTAACTCTAAATCATTTCAGAAAATGGTCTATTGAAGAGCTTAGTTAGACGACGACATCATCTGATGGAAGAAAAAAAAAAGACCGTCTACTAAAGACAATTTAATAGTGTTAAGATTAGTTAGACCCTCTAATGTGTCTCAATGTAAATGTCTTAATGATTTTCCTTAAACAATTTTATGTTATTTTGGTCCTTAGGTTTTATATATAGAAATAGTTGTGTGTATAGATAACACACTATATCTTGTGAGACTCTCTATGTATATAACCTTCTAGTATTAATAAAAATGTTTTCTTTCAACATTTTTCTTGATTGTTTTTGTTATTGTTAGCACCAGTGGACTGCTGCAGTAATTTGATGAAGCCAACCATGTGTGAAGAAGTTCAAGACCTATGATCTTATGTGGAAAGCATGAAGATTCATGAAGATTTGAAGCTTGGTCTAGAACTTAG
>Ga0209700_105457_pt1 | contig 21429 bp, 14 predicted proteins | sample SiratroredBW_FD_187528 | JGI IMG/M metagenome (GOLD analysis project Ga0209700, IMG submission 187528) | Root nodule microbial communities of legume samples collected from California, USA - Siratro red BW (SPAdes) (version 2) | ecosystem: Host-associated > Plants > Roots > Nodule | place: USA... | reverse complement strand
TTTTATTTTTTGTTTTTTTTTTTTTTTTGCATGGTTTTTTTACTTGTTTTTTGGATGAGAATTAGGTTTTTTTTTTTGTTTCAAAAATTTTGTCAATATTCATTGGCATGAAAGCTATGTCATTTAAGCCCATAGTTAGGGTGGCCAAGTGAGTCTGTTGACCTTCTTTTGGGCCCAACACCATATAGTTTGGTTAGTTTTTTCACCCAAATTTTGGACGTGTAACTTTTTTTTTTTTTTTTTGACAACAATGCCATTGTATTCATTACATTGAAAACTATGTGACAAAGTTGTATGGAAGTCTCATATCCGTATTGAAGTCCATGGTTAGTGGTAACCAAGTAAGTGTGTCGACATGCTTTTGGGCCCAACACCAATGTTTTCTTAGCTTTTTCACGTTGTATGGTTTTTTTTACCTAGGTTTTGGATGTGAACTTGTTTTTTTTTTTTATTTTAAAAATTGCATCATTCTATTCATTGGCATGAAAACTATGTGATTTAAGCCCATGGTTAAGGGTAACTAAGTGAGTTTGTTAACATGTTTTTAGCCTCAACACCAAGGTTTTTTTAGTTTTTTCACTCAATTTTTGGATGTGCTATGTTTTTTTTTATTCTGACAATTGCGTCATTGTATTCAATCATATGAAAACTATGTAAGAAAGCCTTGTGGAAGACCTATATTTGTATTTAAGTCCATGGTGGGGGTGACCAAGTGAATGCGTTGACATGCTTTTTGGTCCACTAGCAAAGTTTTCTTAGCTTTTTAATGTGGCATTGTTTTTTGACCCATTTTTTTAATGTGAAGTGTTTTTTTTTAACATTGCTCCATTATATTCATTGGCTTGAATCACATAGCCCATGGTTAAGGGTGACTAAGTGAGTCTGTTGACATGCTTTTGGCTTCAACACCAAAGTTTTCTTATCGTTTTTATGTTGTATGATTTTTTCACACATTTTTTCATGTCAACTCATTTTTTGTTTATATTTTGAAAATTGCACCATTATATTCATTGGCATGAAAACTATGTGATTTAAGCCCATGGTGACATGGATTATTGGGGGTGTTTCATGTGATATGAAAAATAAAAATAAATGTATTTTCCTTTTACTTTTGTATGTCTAGTTTGGACATTAGTTTAGGGAAGAATTGCATTTGTCTATTCCTTTCCCACCATGACCTCTATATAAGGAGACATATTGTACTTATTTTGGTAACTTGGAAATTAATAGAAATCGTTGAAATCTTGAGTGTGTCATATCTTAAGTGGTGTTTCTCTTTTGCTTATCCTAGAGTGATGCTTCATAACTTATCTTTTAGTGGCACATCGGGGTTCATAAGTGGAGAGTTTCTCTCTTGGGGTTTCTTATCTTGTAAACTAGGTCACAAGTAGTGATTCACATTCTTGCTTATCTCATGGATTTGAGTGGCATAATGTTCTTCCAATTCCTAACATTATATCTTGTGGGTTAGGTCACAAGTGGTGAATCACCATCTTGCTTATCTTGTGAATTTAGATGGCACAAGGTGTTTTTTTGATTTTATTTTCAAAAATAAATTTTGATGTGTTGAATAAAAGTAAAAATTTAAAAAGTTGCAAAATGTTTTTACTTGCGTAATATTTTTTATGTGTCAGATTAAAAAATTAAGACAAAAATATTTTCTGTGCATTAGGTTTTGAGATTTAAGTACCAAAGTGGTGCAAGTTTTTACATTATTTACTAAACTGATGTAATATTTTTTTTTACCAAAATGGATAAATCATGTCGCGGAGACATGATTTCAAATGAAAGAACATACCTTGACATTACTTTAGAAAAGTGTAATAGTAAAAGAGAAATCATGTCAATGTGACAATTTTGATTAAAAAAAAGAATTAAAATCGTACTAACTTGACACGATTTTAGTAAAAAGAAATAAAGTTGAAACCGTATCAACATGATACAATTTCAGTTATAATATTTTTATTTTTTATATATTTAGAATCTAAAAGTAAGATATAATGATTTGATAAATCTAAAATTAATATAAGAAAATATTGAAAAAAAATTAATTTTTTTAATAAGTGTAAGTATGTGAAGTAAGAGCCTAATCCAAAAAACATAAAAAATTAATAATAAATAATAAAATTAAAAAAAAAATAGATCAGAATTTGTCAACAAGAATTGTCAGCTACATTAATTATCTAATTTTGAATCAACTTTCATTTTTAAAAACATCTCTATTTAAGCTCTTTAATAAAAATTATAGTCATGTGATGTATTTTTATCTTAAATTTTGACCACTCATAATTTATGGTAATATAAGAAATCAACCGTGAAATATACGCTAAAAAATATTATTAATAAAAAATTTAAATCAAAAATATATTTTTAAATATTTAATATAATTTATTTATTATTTTAAAACTCAAAACATAAGAAGTAGAAATAAATTATCTAAATCGTGTGACGTTCATAAAATTTTACTTATATTTTTTCACACGATTTCTTTACCTAAAATCCCGTTTCATGATAAGATTTTTAGTCATTTTAGTAAAATAGTTTTATAAATAACATATAAAGTAAGATCACTTTTATGCTTGAACCAGGTTTTGACGTTGTGATTATATTTAAATTTCAAGTATTTTAGGCATTCTATTTAAAACAAAAATCTGCACTGATCTTTTGTTCATGCTTCTAAGAAAAGACTGGTCCAACTTTAAATTCAAAACAGTAAAAAAATCTGTACTTTATTCATGATTGACATTCATTCACAGTACGGTACATTTATCATTTTTTGTCCAGTCATTTGTGATATTAATTGTTCACAGTACTAAACGAAAACAAAGATTAAAGACTAGCACTAGATTTTTCATTCAACGTTTATCAATAACAACAGAAAGGAAAACGTTAAAATATTCACTAGAATATCACTGAATTGAATTCGAATAGTGTGGCAGCAGATTATTTCGGTAGTTCTTATCTAAAAGGTAAGGTTCTAATCTTCGATCTTAAGATTCAATAAAAAACAAAATAGGAAGATTGAAGCACTTGTTTCAAGGTTCAGTTTTGTAATTATTATTTCGTTTAGTATTTTGTGTGCAGTACGGAAGACAACAAAAGATTAAAATGATGGTTTTAAGACTTTTAAATTTTTTTACACGTCAGATCTTTCCGTGTTTTTCGGTACAGTACGATTCTTCTCTTAGTTTATTTTTTTGTGTTTTCGGTACAGTTATTTTTTATTTGAAATAAAAATATTAGGTGAAATTGAAGATAAGGTTGCTATTGTCTAGGTTTAAAAATCAGCGGCATATTTTGTCTCTCGATTGTTTTTGTTTGTTAACAGGAATCAAAATCAAATATGAAAATTGAAAAGAAAAGAACTGATTGATTTCAAAACGTCTATAAATAAATTTAGAGGAGTATAACTAAATGCATTAAAAGTTAAGTTCTTAAAGATTAATTAAAAGTTTTGGATAATAAAAATATTTTAGGTTCAGTGTTTAAATTATTTTTTATCTTGTAGGATTTAGTAAAGTTGACCATGTTTATTTTATTATTTCTAAAATATCTAGTTATCATGGAAAGATTAAGAGAGTGTTATATGAACACGAGAGAATATTATATTTGTATTTTTTGAAAAATAGAGAATATTCATGATTTTTAATGAAGAGAATATTTTTTATGTAGAGGAGAGAATACTCATATAACCTAAACAAATGATAGTATTTGTTATAATGATATTGATTAGTGAGAGAATTCTTAATCAGTTGTTTAAGGAGGTTAAACGTAGCTCAAGTTTGAATGAACTAAAATAAATTTTATATGTTTTGTATTTTATTTTATTGTTGTCTTATGTTTCTAAGGTTTAACTATTGTCTTGTGTGTCTTACTATTATCACAAGTTTTAGTATTCACATGGGTCACAAACATGCCTTACACGTATTCTTGTTATTCATGTATGCCTTAACTCTCATGCCACTTACATGTTTGTCTTAACTCTCGTGCAAGAATTCACATGGGTGATAGTCTAAGTTTATATGTAACTCACATAATTGCCTAAATTCTCGTGCCACTCACATACTTGCCTAAACTCTCGTGCCTCTCACATGATTGCCTAAACTTTCATGCCAATACATTTCCTCCTTAACTCTCTTGCCAATCACATGCCCGTCTTAACTCTCATGCAACAACTCACATGGGTGGAAGTTTGGGTTTGCGAGCAACTCACATGATCACCTAAACTCTCGTGTCATTCACATGATCCCCTAAACCCTTGTGCCACTTTTTCTTACAAATAAGAGTTGCCTTATCATAACTTCCAATACCAATTGCTCCTAACTTCATACTTTCTTTGAATTATCTCTATCCTTTAAGAGTTACAAAAGTTCTCTTCCTTTTCATTTCAAATGGCTTCTTCAATTTGAGCAATAATTTATGATTATGGTGAGATCATTAGTTATCTTCAAACTGAGTTTTCTTACAAAGTGAGAAAGTCATGATATTGGGCATTGATAGAGGAATGAAGTTTCAGGCATTCAAAGAATAACTCTTATAGAGATGAAATTAAGGACCACATTAAGAACTTTCCACAATCCTATCTAGATACCCCGTTCAGATTGTTGGCGGAAATGCGTATACACTACAACTCAGCTTCAAGACGAGGAAGATTTAGATGGGTTCATCAACATCTAAAATGCAAATCCAACTTTGATTGGCACTAAGATATGTTCAACCTACCCTAAAGGTATTTCTTTAATTCATTTACAATCCCATGAAGAACATTTTCATCCTCATCAACACCAACACTCAAACACAACCAAACCACAATTATGTGATGTAAACAACATATATTTAGGAGATTGGGAAACTGATATTCAATCCTACAACTCACACAACAAATATTTATCCCACCCTCACCCATGCAAGCACATTACCATTACCTCCTCCATTACCCAAAAATGAAATTATGGAAATTTTATTAGCATCTTTAGAGCTTTTTAGTGATGATGAGGATGACATCCTCACGGAACACACATATGACGATGACGACAACATACATGTCCCCACCAAACAACAACAACCCTAACATCATTTACCTCATCCCTACATCCCTTCCCAACACTTCCAAACATGTACAACCCTTCCTTATGAACAAAATGTTGAGTTTGGTCATGCATTTGACCATGAGTCAATTGAACATCCATATGGAACATTATCCAAGGTAACGTAGTTGCACAACAAAGAACAACTGGTGGGTGTGATCAATGGTTCCACATAATGAACCACTATACACACATTACAACACCAACAGATTGAGCGTTTAGTATGTTCACAACCATTACAATTGGAAATTGCACACAATCTTGCGCACCAAAGAACAATATTGGAATATCTGAAACTTAGAAGGAATCCACACCTGTGACACATCTTTAATTTTACAAGATCACAACAGGTTGGGTCATGTATAATTACACAACATATTCATGAAATTGTGGATGCAGACCCATTCACCCCCAATTGTTGATGAACCCTCAATTTACGTCAAGTTTTCAAAAACTAGGTCCCCCTTTAAAATATGCAACATAGGAATAACCTAGGTCGAATCCAAGGATCTTACACTGATTGACTTCATTGATTGACATAAAATTTTGTACAATTTAATTTAGGGGTTTACAAAATAGATTTAGCAATAAAACTGGTAGATCGTCTAATAACAATAACAATTAGACCGCCTACAAGTGAAAAGATGATGAATAGTGAAAATTAAAATATAAAATTACTTCAAACTAGAAACTAAAAATGTAAATTTAATAGTGAATATGAATGGGTGCAAGTGAAAATCGTAAAACATGAATAACATAGAAAAACGAAGATGCACAATGAGAGCGTTAAAGAGAACCTAAAATAAAAGAATAATGAAATCCATGGATAAAAAATGACTAAAACTACTGGATAGAACTAAACAAAATTGATAAGGAAAACTTTTTGAATTTAAATGAGATTAAAATGTGGATTAAGATGAGAGTATGAACAGGACAAAAAAGGCATACACATTAGATGTTCAAAATGAAAGATGCGTGAAATGAATTGAATCGAATAAAATTCAATATGAATTGATGTTTAAACTATGTTTTGATGTTTTAAAAATGGAATACGATAAATTCATAAACAAAAGAGACCCAAATACAACAATTAGACTATCTATCAGACAACCATTTAATGGACTATATAATGGGTGTATTAGGGACCATCTAATGGTTAAAATATGATGAAGAGTGCAATGTTAACGAATTAAAAGAATAGAAACATAAAATTGCATGAATGTAATTTGAATAAATTGTAAAAGAGCGAAAAAAAGAATGTAAATAACTATTAATTGTAAAGTGCAGAGTTATAAAGAAAAAACATAAATATAAAACCAACTATATATTGTAGTGAAATTGAAATTGTAGAGAATGAAAATAAAATTGAAGAAATGTAAATTGTTGGGAAACGTAAATGGTAGAAACATAAAATAATTTAGTATCAGAGCATTAAAATAGAACCTGAACTCTAAATGTAAAATGCATAAAACTAAAAAAACACAGACTCGAAATTAAAACCTAAAAAATAAGGAATCATTTCTTATGAACCAGACCAATTTCTCTTCACTCTTACATGCAAATAAAATCATATATGATTTTTTTTTATTATGAAGAACCCATGACCAGTCATTTACACATTCAATGTTCTCAAATATGAAAATTGGAATAGAGTAAGAATGCAATGAAATTGAACAACCCATATGGAATTTCATCAACTATAGACCAAAAATTGTTAAATTGAATTGCAGAAATCAAACAAATATGATAAAAATAGTAAGCACGATCTAGAAAAGTGAGAAGAATGAATGAAGAACAAAGTAGAGAGAACAACAAAGAGTAAAGAGAAAAACGATAGAACTAGAAATAACATAATTTTATTCAACTAAAAACTAAACAAAGAAAAAAACTAAAACTAAACTAAACTAAATTGAAATTGTAAAAGCAAAATTGTCCCTAACTTTGTCTTGGAGGGTCTATATATAACCAATTGCATGAGTACTCAGTTAGTAAAGGAAGTTAGTAAAGAAAGTCAAAACGCGACCCCACTTAGTGCCTCACGTGAATTTACAAAATTGCCCTCCGACGTAACTTTTTACAATACTGTTAACTTTGACCAAAAATATTAACCTTGATAGTATATTTTGAAGAATTGACTTTGATCGTATACTCTATTTTTTCATGTCTTCATCAAAGCTTTTCAATAGTTAATCATCTGCAACAAAAATCAAAGTTATAAAATCTTGAAAAAATCAATGGTTTGGTAGGTCAATCAACAAAAGTCAATCTAAAAATGTTTTATTAACATACATTACACTAAAACACTAATTTCCTACCAAAAATACAAATATATGTTAAAAAGACAAAGAGAAAAAGAAATACTTAGAAGATACAATAAGCCTAAGAAAATATGGACAAATCAAGTGTTATCAATTGTTAGTATTATTGCAATATTAAGTCCTCAATTGGACATACTATGCATACATAAGGACTTGGTTCGCAAAGCAAAAAGTCATTGAAAATGTCTACGACAATTGAGAATAATCATTCAACAAATTGCCCAACTTATTGCAAGCCATGTCACAATTTCTACTTGCTTTCCACTACCGATTGACCACACAACCAATATCTTCTGGCAAGGAGTTACAACTGGACAAGGTCTACTTCAAAAGACTCTTCTAGACCTTCAAGCCATGCAATGATGGGTTTTGGTTTTGCAAATGACTAGTCCAAATGGATGACACATTCTCAAATTAAGTGCTCGTTTACTGAGATACAAAACTTTTCATTCACACTTTTCTTGATTCCTTAATTTTTGGAAGGTTTTATTTTGTTAGCTCCTATACATTCATTGAGTCTACTGTTGATTTGCTATAAATATTCTTTGTGTTTATTCTCCTTTTTGTTGATCACTAGTGCTTTGCCCAAGAGTGGAAAAGGATAAGTGTGGGGTATTTTGATAAGTATATTTGGGACATAGAAAATCTAAAGCTTTATTGGAAAGAAGATATTTACAAAATTATTCTTTGACACATAAGGAAACATTTGATAATTGCAAGGATAATATCTGAGAATTAATTCTGAGTTAATTTCATGAAGAAAATGAGATTATAAATAGAGACTGGAGAAGACATGAAAGATACACAACTACATAGCATAAACTCTAGTTTTATTGTCTTTTGTAATTTTTATATTTTAGTCATCTTCATGGAAGGCTAAACTCTTCTAGATTGATTCTCTTGTGATTTCATAATGAGTTTTTAGGTTTCTATTTAATAATTTTTTCTTCTTTACATTCTCTATACAATTATGTTATATTGTTAGTTTTTTGAAATCTATTTTTAGAAAAGTATTTGTTTTTGAACGCTTGTTGAGAATTCAATTGTTTTTCCTTAATTAGAGTTATTGGTTAATTCGCTTAGTCTTAACCAATTGCTTATATGCTCAGTTAAGAGATAAAAGATATACATCTCATTGAGCGTACGCTTGGAGACAAGGTGAGATATTAAATATATCAGTAGACGTTTGCTTTGCTAATAAGATTCTGTTTAATTTTATTGACGCTTGTTTGATTGAGTTCAACTCTGTGATGAGAATTGAAGGATAATAATCTCAAAAAAATCAAGGAAGAATTTGTTGTGAAAGAACTTGAGACCCAATCTATTTTCTTTATTATTTTTCCATCATTTATTTTAATGTCCTGTACAACAATCCTCAAAACTCCTTCTTTTATTGTTATTACTAACTTTCCTTGTTGCATATAAGTTGTAAACATTGATTTACTAAATTTACAATTGGATTCTTTAGGAGACGACTTGGGGTTAACTTTCTCCTATCTATATTGTCATCTCATTGGTGTTAGATGGTCTAGCACTACATTAGGTGGTCAACATTGCAATTCTTTTAATTTGATCGTGAAACGATTGCGGTCAAATTTGGTGTTATTGTCTGGGAATCCAATTTGAGTTTGGTTTTCAGTTTTCTTATTCATCTACATTTTTTCAATTTTTTGTATTCATTTGCTTAATTTTTTATGCATGTCTAGCTTTATTTTTCTTTTATTAGTTATATTTCCAAATTATTAGAGTGATCACATTCCAAAAAGAATTTAATTCTAAAAAAAACAGAAAAAAGAAATCTAATATTTATTACATTCAATCTTAGTTTATGTTTTTATATCTTATTTGATTTTATTTTTTATTTGTCATATTTTATTTCTATCTTTAATTATTGTTTTTATCTTTATTTTTAATTTTATTGTTTCAATTTTTATTCGTAATTTCCGGTGCTTTTTTTAATTTCTAACTTTTATATTTTTCTTATCAATTTTAATTTCAATTTTTTGTTCATTTTTTTCTCTTATTTCAATTTAAACTTTAGTCTTGTCTCTATTTTTTTGAAGGAAAATTTGTGAAAGTGGTTCGGGAAGGGCTCTACCTAAGAAATACTTGGTTTTTAAGAATGTCCAATTGTGACTCACCTCTCTTTCCTGTGTGTTTACTTGGCAAACTTTCAACACCTTTTCTTAAATAAAAAAAACAATAAGAGAGAGAGAATTTTTTTAGAGCATCTATTCTTCCTATGCAAGAACATCTAATTGCTTGGTTTTATCTTCTAATTTGTTGTGAATACAAATTTAATTTTTATGATTAACAAACTTTCATGTTATTATTCACAACGAAATAATTATGGAATGCAATGTGAGTCCTATGAATCATATTCTCACTCTTATGAACTATGTTTTCAACAACCACTATAACATTATAAGCCATGTTTTCAACAACCTTGTTATAATGACTCTGAACAAAGTCAACCATCTTTAGAAGAATGTTTTAGGCAATTGTGTGAAAGTACAATAAAATTTCAATTATGTATGCAGGTTTGTATTAATAAATTAGAAGAGTTTGTCTTACAATAAAAGAAAACTTCTGAAGACATGGGAGATTGCACTATGACTGAAACTTTTGTTGAGCAAGATTTAAATTCACTTCATGATCCTAGTTTAGATATTAATTTAACAAAATTTTCAGAACTTGATACATGTTGTACTTATGAGTCTAATATATGTGATGAGAGTAATTATTCCATATCTCCAGTTTCCTTTTCAATCATAGATATAAACCCTCTCCTAAACACAAATTCTCTTCTTGGTACAAATCCTTTCCCGCATAAGGAGACTACAATAGTTGTTGACACACTTACTGGTTTTGAAAATAATGATTTATTTAAACATTTTGATTTTTCTGAACTATCTAGTATTGATAATACTTTCATTCGTGACTCATGTATTGGTTCGTCTATTTGCCAAATACGTGTAGAGATAGACAAATGTATAACTTGTGGTGTAGACACTAGTAATACTACACCAGGTTTGACTAATAAACCATAATTAAATAAATAAAACCATATCAACTATTCTTAAGGTTAATCTAGTTGATTTGTAGGTTACTAAAATTTCTGAATCAGTGTCATCGGTCTAACTACCACTAAAGGAGTTGGAACCATTCTTAATTCCTACTATAACTAATTCTAGCACTGACTACACTTGTGATTTAGGTTGTGATTTATCTGTATGTAGCACATGTGTTGATATAAATTAGTTTCTAGCCACTGATTGTGCAAATTGTGATACAAGGTCTGATATGGATATATCAGCAAAGTTACTTGAACTAGAATGTACAAATTTCATCATAGTAATTCTTGATAACACTACCTTAGTTTCTAATGTGCAGCAAAATTCAGTGTAGAAGAAGCAATTATTGTTAGTTGTTCATGTAGAAAATGATAGCTTGTCAAAAGATGACACTATTTTTACATCTCCAAGCTTTCATAGACGCCCTCCTACCTAGCCTCCACCCTTTCCTTAGGCAATACCCACTCCATTACCTACCATAACTAGACCTTATAGTCATCCCTTCCACCACCATCCTACTCAACCTGCACCAACTTAACCTCCACCTGAGTATAACTTCAAATGTTCAAATACCACCATTATTAACTAGCTAGCACACTCTTTTCCACCCTTAGACGCTCCCTTACCAGACAACCCCATTAGATTGTCTACACTATATGAGCCACTCACCCAAAATTATTATTCATATTAACCATCCATTCATGGAACCTTTTCCATCCTCACTACATGCGCCCACCTGACCCCAGCATAGTACACCTTGTTGCACAAAAGTTCTTAACAACATTTGTTCTCTATAATTCATTGTCCACACTAAGGTTCTATATGTCTTGTTTAGATCGTCCATGTGATATCATTTCAGTACCAGTTTATACAAAGGACCTTGGATTTTAATGCAGAGGAGATGGTTGAGGAGATTAACTACAATTCTTCCTGTCCCTCAAGTTTGACGTGGAGTTCTTCTTTTCCCACTTATCTTACATGTTTATTTGATTGCTTTTATATTGACGACAATGTGTGATTTAAATGTGGGAGAGGAGATTTATATTTTAGGAATTATTTTACTTTTCTTATTTATTTTCTTATTTTGATTTCTTAGATAACTTTTAGATCACATAATAAAAATATTTTCTGCATATTTTAGTAGATTTGAAGGAGCCTCTAATGGCTGGTAGTTTAATAATTAGGAAAAAATTGGATTCTTGATTGATGTTGTTTGAATTCTCCGTAAACTGCTTAATAAGTTGGCATTTAAAATTATTGATTTGAATCTTTTATCCTTGTGAGATTTTGAGCCTTTCTTGATAAACCATCTAAATGTTTGTCTAATGTTCTTTCTAGTTTGTTTTCATTCATATTTGCTTATACTTTTACGACTTAACTTGATTCTTTGTTATGCAACTATGTTTACATGCATAAATTGATATGATTGAGGAATTCTTTGTTTAATTAAGCCACTTAACCATATTAGCCTATGCTTATGATAAACCACTTGTTAACCTCCTTGAACATGTAGTATTTTCTTCTTTTTTAACCCTCGTTAAAAGCCTAAAAACACATTTTTGTCCTTTCCTTAGAAGATAGAGGAGTTTTGGAATCATTACGGGAATAGGTTGTGGAATAAGTGTGGGGCGTAATTCATCAGTATATCTCCTTATTTGAATGACTAAAAAAAGAAAGAGACAACAAAAAGAAAAATAAAGAAATAAGTGTAGATTGTCTAATACACATGTTAGTAATCTACTACATGAAAAAAAATTGAAAAACATGAAGTCCTAATATAAAAAAAGGAGTTTATTGTAATTTAAAGATGTTCTCTACTTACATATGTTTCTACATTTTTTTGCCATTACTCATTTGTTTTTTTATGGTTTTAAGCTCTATTTTTTCCCTCTCATTTTACCTACATTTACCTTGACCCCATTACATCTCTTACAAAGTCCTCTTGATCTTTGTGTGCATGTTATTCAATTGTCGTGGATATTAGAGTTTTGCTAAGCCTATAGTAGTATTTGCTTGCATGAGTGCTAAGTGTATATACAAACCTAAAACATTTGAGAGTTGGAGAGTTATTTTGGGAAGATCTTATCATTCTTGATTCATCCATTTAATTTAAATTACCTACTTGTTTATTGAGATACAAAATTTTCCATTCACACTTTTTTTTATTGCTTGATTTTTGGAAGGTTGTATTTTGCTAGCTTTTGTACATTCCTTGAGTCTACTGTTGATCTACTATAAATATTTTGTTTTTATTCTCCTTTATGTTGATCACTAGTGTTTTTCCCAAGAGTGCAAAAGGATAAGTGTGTGGGTATTTTGATGAGTATATTTTTATTCACACTTAGAGTGTTTAACATTGACTTTCTTAGACTGTAATTGAGAATAAATCTATTGTTTTAAATAAGATTCACCCAGTCAGGATTAATTGGAACTTAATTGAGATTATTGGTTAAATTTGGATTTTAAGCTTATTTTCTTAACTTTCCTGTTTCTAATTATTTGTAGAGATTTTATGGGTTCCAAATCCAATCAAATTAAGTGGTCAACACTAGAATTCTTTTCATTTGTTAGTGAAACGACTGCGATCAACAACCAAATTAGTTGAATCCATAAATTTCATCCTTGAAAAAACTAGGAATATCCCAATTTCCTCCATGATCACCGCCAGATACACAAGGTGCAAAAAAAATTTCACTAAAAAGGGAAGGAAATCACTAAATGGTTAATGTTGACCATGTGTATTCAAAACTTGCATCAATAGTATTGGAAGATGTTCATTCAAAATTAAACACTTATAGGATGCTTGAATTTAATAGAAGTAGCAAAAGATTCTTGGTAAAGGACATGGTCAACCTAAAATAAGTTTGACCTGCTGGAAAATTTGTCATTAGACTCAATAAACGATGGTGTGATTGTAGGAAGTTCCAACAACTTAATCTCTCATGTTCTCATGTGTTTGTAACATGAAAACATGCCCACAATGATTTTGATATGTATATGAATCATGTCTATAAGTTGGATGAAGTGCCAACGTGTACATCAACTTGTTTGAGGAGCTTAGACGCGAAGATTATTAACTAACATGCAAAGGCCCTCAACTTTGTCCCTATCCAACAACAAGAAGAAATTTCAAAGATCATCCAAAGTCATCAAGACTAGGATTCAAACGGATATTAAAAAAGAGGGTTAGCCAAAATAATACTCTTATTGTCACATTCGAAGGCAAAAAGAAACCATTCTCCCAACAATCCTAACCTTAAAAGATCAACTTCCTATAATTAATTATGTTGTAGTTTCTAATATGTCATTACAATCAATGAATAAATAAGTCATTTGTATTATTAATTTAATTCCAAAATTATCTACTCACTTCAACACAAAATATTTCTTACTCAATTACAAACTATTCAAATCGGTAAGAAAATTATTATTATTAATTAATTAATCAAGTCCACCATAATAACTTTATATTTCAATATTTCACATTTATTCTTCTTTAAAAATTATATATCACAACATTTTTTACATTCAATAATTTATTAAAATTTAAAGTTTATTTTACTAAGAAAACACTACATAATTTGATACAATTCTCAAAATTAATTTTCAAAATTATTATTTTTAACCTTATATTTAAAGTATTTATTCTTGTTAAATTAACTTATATAAATTTCTATTCTTTGCCTTTTTCCCATATATTGTTAAATATAATTTACGTTTCTCATTATTATTTCAAAATAATTTTTAGGTTTTTACACTTTTAACACAATTTTTTTCTATAATTATTTCATTTCAAACCATTACTATTTCTTTTAATATTATTTCTCTCCTTTTTTATTTACTTTTTTTTAAAGAAAAATCTTTCCTTAAGCTAGTTGTATTTTAGAATAGTTATTTCTTCAAATACTTTGTTCTCTAAAATAATATATAACATATACTTTTTTTTTTTAAATTAATATAGTTTTTAGAACTCAATCAAATAAATTATATCACATACATACCATTCCTTTCATACAATGTTTTATTTCATTTCTTGTTCAAAAAACACTTTTCTTTCTTAAAAATTTTGATAATTTTAAAATATTTAAAATATATCTATTTATAAAAATTTATTTATGTAATTTTTTACTTGTTTAATTAATTGAATTCTACACATATTAAATACAATTAATTTTCTCAAATTTTCTCAAATTATTTCTTTTAAAGTAATTAAATTTTATATATTTTTTCCCAAAATTTCCCCACCTCACATTATTTTAAAACGAAAAACAATAAATAGAATAGAAAACCACCTTAGAATGAAGTTCCCCATAATCGAATTCTGGGTGGCATTCTGGCAACACTTAACCAAATTACAGGTCAAAATTTAGGTGTTTCGGGAGCCTACTTCCGACCTCGTGGGTAAATCGCACTACTTGATTGATATATATATATATATATATATATATATATATATATATATATATATATATATATATATATATATATATATATATATATGTATGTATATATATATATATGTATGTATATATGTATATGTATATATATGTAGATATATATGTATATGTATATATATGTAGATATATATATATATATATACATATATATATATATATATAAATAGTGAGCTATGCTTGGAAATAAAATTGAGAAGTGTGTTATCTTAGTGAAATTTTCTTTCTGCCATTTTTTATCAAGTTATTATCACCTTTTATATTTTTAGTATCTTGTTACCTAAGTAATTATATTATATTTATCAAGATAAACGTGTCTTTTTTTTCTTTCTAATTCCTATAAATTTTTGAAATGACCCATTACTTTTCCTTTTTTTTTATCATCATCAAGGTAGCAAGCAGTGGTCATTGGTGTTGTTGATTCCTTAGAGTTGTTAATCTCAACTTTTTAAAGTAGTTATTGAGAAATTTTGGATTGACAAATGAAGATTTCATTTTTGTGTTGTTTGATCCGAAAAATGTTAGACTTGAACGGTCTGTACCTAATTAAACATTTTGCCAATAGACCATTTATGAACAAAGTTAAAGAATTTTGATCATAACAAACATTATAAGTGATTAATATGTTTGAATATGTTTATGATAATGCTAATAAATGTTTCATGTTGATGAAGTTCTAAGATCTTAGTAGAAGGCAATCTTCCAAGTTTTTAATGTGATAGACAATCTATCATATTCAATCATAACTTATTTTATTGTTCAATATTATTTGTTTTCCTCTATTTATTCATTTTCTATTAATTAAACAACATTTTTTTTTGGAATAAATCAAGTAACAAAATGCTTTTATCAAAGTGTTAATTTATCCATAAAAGGAAATGCTTAATGTAAAACGGTTAAATTGGAAAACAAATTTAGAAACAATTTAATCAAATATTTTAAACATTTTTATGTTTGCAAATGTTGTGCAAAATTATCTATCTTTACAAGAATATATGAAGAAGTGTTCTTAAGATCAAATGAAGACTTTTCATACACATAGTCTACCATCAAGAAGATGCTACAAAGATCAAGTTATTCTTAATCAAAGTCTACAACGATTATTTTCAAAAAGTTATATAACGTGCTTAAAAACAAAGATTAAGTACAACATTATAACATATACAAATAGAAGTTAAATACAATCATACAGGCTATCAACTTTTTAATGTCTATCTTTTGAGTTATGTGATAAATTTTTGTAAATTTTTGATTTTGTAAAGTTATATTCTTGTGAGCTTAATTGTGTTTTGTATGAATGTTATCTTTTTATTTAAGAGTTCTCAGTCTTAAAGAAAAATCAAGAAAAATAACTTATAAAGATTTATGTACTTACTATAACCTGGAAAGATTAACCTGGAGATATTTATATATTTAAATAAGTTAGAAAAATTTGTGTTTAGTATAATCAAATTTCTTGATTAAAAAACCTCTTAAATAATTCACTAAGTGAGATTGGACATAACCCAAATTTTGAATTTTGAATAAACTAGTATAAAATCTACTTTTGTTTTTCTCTAATCTTGGAGATGAGTTTTACTCTATTAGAATCTTGTTTTATCCCTTGCGTCCTGGACTCCAATTAACCCAACCTCCCCACTCTTTCTTTAGAATCAATTGTCCCTAGAGTTGGTTTCAGAACTCGCCTCTTGAATGAATGGTTAACAAGACTTGACAAAATTAACCAATGCCATATACCCTTTTTTTTTTCGCACCTTCAAGTTACATCGAACCCCTATTTATAGACCTAACCTACATATTTGCAATTTCCTATGTTGTCAAAGACCCGCTTGTCTTTTACGGGCAAACACACTTCCATAAAACGATTTCCTTTCTATAACTTTCTTGCGTATCCCTTATTCAATTATAATACTCCTGAACTTGGTCTCTTTTATCAGACAATCATGAATCTCCAAATCAATAAATCAATCTATGCAACAAGTTCTTTCATGTAAGTTTTACTTCAAAACATTTAAGTACCTCAATTAGTCTCTACTTCAATAAATCAATTTACGTAATAATAAGTTCTTTCATTTATGTTTTACTTCAAAACATTTAAGTACCTTAATTTATCTCCAACTTCCTCGATTTTGAACTTGAGTGACAAGAATAACAAACTCAGTCCTTCGAGAACCACAAGATCAAAGTAGTAATTGACAACCAAATGAAGAATAAGAGTCTAGATTAGGATCTACGTGTCATTTAAAGATTTAAATAGACTAAAAGAAAGATGAGTGTAATTTCTCTTCAATTAAAGAAAATAAGTAAATACTTTATAAAATGAAATAGATCAACTCTATTAACATGAATGAAATTATATAGTTCATATGCTGATATCATCACCGAATCGATTTTAAATAAGTTGGTTTTGCAAGAAACATTAACAAATATGAAAGTGAAACAGAATTTGATTGGCAACAATTCAAATTAATGTCCTGCTCATGCACATTGAGAGGATTGCATTTGATAACCAATAATTCCATAAACCAATAAAAACATTACTTTTTTTTTTTTTTTGTATGTTAATGATATTGAAGTTCGCATAGAGACTTCATACATACTACTCAGGTTGACTCACATGAAGAGCCACACCATTGTTCCTAATTAACAAGTAAATAATGCCTATCTTAATAACCAATCAAGAACAGCAAAAGCAAGAACAAAAGCATGTAACACGGAGAACATAATTAGAAGAAGTCTCGATCCAAGAGAAAGGACTACACTCCTATATAATATAGGATTTTTTTGCCCACAAAAATACATATGTTGTAGTGAAATTCTGTTAATGAAAAGCTCCAGAGAACTTGATTCCTATTCACTTTCACGTTTTTTGATTAAATGTTTAGGAACATCACCGCCAATGATCCTCCAAGGACCCCAATAAAACTTTGGTCCCATTAGAGGCACTACTTTCCCAGGGTGCTCTTCCCAGTACTTTTCCTGTGATGTTGCAATAGAAGTTAGTTTTTGAAAGACTAATTACCCTAGTATATATTGCAATTAAGTGTTTTTCAACCAAAATCAGCAATAACTATTATTGCACTAGGAAAATGGGCAACCAATATCAAGTTATTCAAGGAGGGATCATCATGTTAATTGACAGCCATGTTGCAAATGCAAGCCTCGTGAAGGAAGGTGATTTCATAGGGATTGAATTTTCAATCCCTATGAGACCTTGTAGGGCCCATGCTGAATCTTCTTTATCCTGGTAATATGAGGAATTGAGCTAAAATGGATAGGGAAGTTCTCAATCTTTTTTGGATTAGCAACCCCATAAAAAATTAAGTCAAATACTAGAAGCCTCTTCTTCACAAGCATGCTACAGGAAACTAGAAAATCGCTGCATGACAAACAATTTATGGGCAGAAATTATAAAGAAAAGTAGATAAAAATTAGGTTTTGAAAGCTGAACTGCAAGCATTCAATAGATAAATATTAGCACAAGGCTGTATCCAAGAAACAGCGATAGAAGGCACAAAATTGAAGTGGCAGAAAATGAATTATATTGACAAGCACAATCAATTATAAACTAATTGCTAAAATATACCAGCCACTCTGCAGTTTTAGAACCTGGAGATTAACAAAACAAGTGAAAAATTTAATGCAAATGCACATGTTATATACAGTAATATAATTGCTTTAAGCCATCAAAATCTAAGGCAGCAGCCAATTAAATATAACATAAAACACTTGAACAGAATAGAACTGAACTAAACGCACAAATAAGCCATTTGAAGCTACCCAAATCCCTGATCAATCACTAAACTCCTTCAAATAGACAAACTAAATAACAAAATGTAATTCCAATCCCAACAGAACTTAAATTTCCAAATTGGGGATAAAAAGGGAGGTATTGATAGTTAGTTAAAGAGATCTTCTAAGCAAGGAGCGACAAAGATAAAGCAAACAAAAATCAGGACCCCAAATAACAAAACCTTTACACATTAGTTTGAAAATAGTTACAGCCTACAGGAGCTCAATTGAAAGCATCTAAGACACGAGCTGAGCCTTCAGTGATCCTGGTTAGATACTGAGGCATATTTTCTAACAGTAATGAGTATGGCATTGAGGCATATTTTCTAACAGTAATGTATGGCATCAACATCGTTTAACAACCCCATTGAAAAAACCATAGTCATAGGAATCCAAGTCCAAAAGTGTACCAAACAAAAACTTCCACTTGGAACACAACAAAATCTCACCATTTTTCTCCTTCCAATGCCATCAGAAAATTCAAACACAGTCTCAGTTATGTTTAACTATAGATAAGTGGTAGTACAGATAAGAGAAACAAAAATAAAACAATAGACACTAAACATGTTAAAAATAACAGAATTAAAAAAAAAAACTAATAATAATAATATTAATAATAATAGTAATAGAAATAATAATAAAAGAACCTTATAGAGTTGCTCAGTGATGGCAGCACCAATGACTCCGGAGTAGAATGCCGCAATATAAACAGTGACCAATGGAGTAAATGATTTGGGCCTTCTGTAAGGCTCCACCATGTCCCAAAGAAAGGTTTTTTCCCACTTTGTGTACAAATAATCTGCATATTTTCTCCACAGGTAGGTCGCCATTTCAATCACTTCACCTTTAGTGCTCTCAATCAGTATTCAAGGTTCTGAAAGCAAAAGAGAAAGAATACTGTAACCTTCAATTGAAAGGAGGACTGCACTAACCATATGACCAAGAGCAAACAGGAGGATATTAATTGTTTGTTATTGACTGTGCTAAGATGAGTCAACAGATTACTTACATGGACACCTCCTTTCTAATTAACCTAATATACGATTTAAAGATGGAGGTTGAAAGCCCCGATAAAGAGAATAAATTAGCTGAGGGTAGCCTGATTGATAAACGCAAACAGAGACCAAGAAAAACAATAAGCAACATTACCAAGAAGAATTCAAAGGTTAATATCTACAGACACGATTTACCATAAAATACTAAGACTATGGTTTGATTCATCTAACGAGTCCTACATAATGAGAAAGGCCTTAGTTGTTTGCAAGTGAACAATTTATAAACAAGATTATGGTTACCATCGAAACTGCCAAAGACCAAAAACCAACTAGCAATAAACTGATGCAGCCGCAGCAAAACTTATACCACCTAGCCGACAAAAATTACACAAGGTCTAGTCCATCTTCACTTTGAAACCCCATAGCATTTTTCTGAACTCAATAGTCCTAAACAGTTACCACTAAGAAATATGTGATATGCTTGAGTATTTGCCAGTTATTTCTTTACTTCAACACTTCCCTTTTTAGTTAGAAAGGAAAAAGAACATTTTAATGATGTAGCAAAACCTATGACACAGTATGATGATTTGTTCATAATGTAATCCTTCAAATGCATGTCATCCCGTTTGATTACCTATCGGACTAGAATGATATTATATTACAAAGCATCTGACAAAAGGAAAAATAAAACAATTAGCAACTTAGACACGCAAATGCCTCTAGTAAATCCAGAAATGTGTCAACCATAAATTACACTAGAGTTCAAAATAGAAAGAAGGTTTTCAGCTCTGTGATTTGGAATGCTTTACAACCCAGTCAATAACAGAGTCAATATTGGTCGAGTTTTTGCACGAGATCTTGAAGCAGCAAATTCCCTCTCAGTGATTGACTTCAATTCCATGTGGTTAGTCAATCTTGTTCCCCAATACCAACAAAGGAAGGCCACTCAATGATGGTTAGCTCAGCAAATCATGAAGCTCACTTCTTGATATGCTAAGATTATCTGGATCGGTAGCATCAACAACATAAACAATAGCAGAAACTGCATGACAGTAACGTTCCCACATGCTGTCAAACCTAGGCTGCCCTCCAAGATCCCATAACTTTATTGTAACATTTCCTTTTGTCACTTTCCTCATATTGAACCCCACAGTAGGAATCATATCCTCACTATAGCCACCAGTAGCGACTACATTTACAAGGGAAGTCTTTCCAGCATTTTGAAGTCCTATTAGAGATAACTCCATCTCCCCCTTGAAGAATAGGCTGCGAAGCCAATTGAGAAAAGCTTCCACAATCCCATAGGTTTTTGTTGAAGACAATTCTGATTGCAAAATTACGCATAGAGAGAAAGAAATGAGATCTACGATTTGCCTCTAAGTCGACCACAAAGAGAGAGAAATGCAATCCATTTCGCCCTTTCTCTCAACTTTTTTACTACAAAGAACTTTTATCAAATAGTTTATGAGCAAAATTTGAATGGCACACAACATGAATGATTAATATCACAAATCCTATATGAATTCAGAATTACGCAATACAAATGGAATCAAAATGATCAAATGACACTCAGCAAACATGCCATCAGTTATTGAAAACCACAAAATCAGATAAACAAGCCAAGAGAAACATTGAGAAGAGACAAAGTTTGAATGGATAGGATAGCCAATGGAGAAAAGAAGAGAAATCTGAGAACCACATATAGAACA
>Ga0209700_105456_pt1 | contig 21431 bp, 7 predicted proteins | sample SiratroredBW_FD_187528 | JGI IMG/M metagenome (GOLD analysis project Ga0209700, IMG submission 187528) | Root nodule microbial communities of legume samples collected from California, USA - Siratro red BW (SPAdes) (version 2) | ecosystem: Host-associated > Plants > Roots > Nodule | place: USA... | reverse complement strand
TATTATTATTATTATTAAAGCAGGAGACACATGGTCTATAAAGAGATAAGTTTTCTTACTATTTACTTTTATGTGTTATTGATTTCATTTAAATTGATTTTATATCAAATTGTGCTCTAACGTTCAATTATTCAAATTATTCAAATTATTATAGATTATTTAGATGTGATTAATTGATTTTATATCATACTGTGTCCTAACGTTCAAATCTGTTCATAATGGAAATTATTCAAATTATTATGGACTATTTAGATGTGATTAATTGATTTTATATCATACTGTGTCCTAACGTTCAAATCTGTTCATAATGGAAATTATTCAAATTATTATGGACTATTTAGATGTGATTAATTGATTTTATATCATGATGTGCATTAACGTTCAAATCTGTTCATAATAGAAATTATTCAAATTATTGATGAGTATCCCAGATATAATTTCTCTATGTTATAATAAATTATTTCTGATACAGAATTAATCAAGTTTAATGCAGTTTTAAATATTAGAGAAATATTTCCAGTTTGAGCTCCATACATTAGAAAGTCAAGATTGCTTTGTTCAAGCATCCCAACGGCTAGTTTCTAAAAAGCTACATATAGAGGAGCAAGTTCAAGTTAAAAAAAAAAATACAACAAGAAGCAAGAAGAGAAATACATCATATAATACTTTGAAGAAAATATACTGAGTGTTTATTGTCAATCTGCTATAGAGAGCATCTAGAGTTTTGGGTTGTGTGAAACCATTGTGTAATTCTTCACTATTGTGAAGTAAACCCTTGTGAGCTTTCATTGTTCTCTCCTTTGAGAGTGTTTCTTTAATTCTTGAGTGGTCTTGATCTCAGTGGGAGATTGGGACTGGTTTAACCTAGAGAGGTTTGTGTACTCGTGATAACCTGGAGAGGTTTGTGTACTCGTTGTAACTATTTGCTTAATAGTGGAACCTCTTGAACAGTTTGTTCAAGGGAGAACTGGATGTAGCCCAAGAGATTAGGGTGAACCAGTATAAAATTGCTTTATCTGTGGTTATATATTTTTGCCTTGGTTGGTGGTTTCTATTTATAGCGAATTGAGTTCAGGCTCCATTCAACCCCCCCTTCTGGAGCCAGTTGTTCCTAACAATAACAACAACAATAATAATAATACCAATAATAATAGTAATATTTATATTTATCATATTAATAATAATAATTGTAATTGTAATTATAATAATAAGTATAAATATAATTGTAACATGACTAGAAAGTTGTTTTGGGCTAGTGGTTATAGGTTCTCTAAGCTGTGACAGGTCTTGGGTTCAACTCGCCCTTGGTTTTATCCAAAATCTCATTGAAATGATTAGTGGTGGGTAATAAAAATTATAAAAGTACTATAAATGATAATAGGAGTAATAGATATAAAAATAATATATTTTTTTATAATAAAAATAATATTCTCTAATTTTTAAAATCGGTCACTGATTCGGTCACAGAATTGGTCACTGTGCATCAACGACCAGCAAAATAGTGATTGAAGCGTTTGATAACTAAATCGGTCATTGTTTTAATCAGTGACCGATTTTAGTCATTTAGTGACTGATTTTTTGGTCACTATTAACGATTTTTCTAATAGTGTTAAAGTCCACTTCTGATATGGTATCAGAGCTGATGATTTGTCTTTGTGACCGGTTCAGATGAGTGCAATTTGATCCCTGTATTGAAAGTCTTTCTGACCAAATTTTCAGGCAAGTGTGTCCCATAATGATGACGGTACTTTAAAAGGATGGCTTTTGAGGTACTCATGTTTAAAAATGTTTCTCCTTAAGGGAGAGTTTACCAATGTGGAAGGGACTTGCACTTGAGGAGAAGATTGTTAGGTATCCAAGTGTGAGTCTAGTCCTACATTGAGTAGAAATGAGAAAGTTAAGCAATATACAAAAAAGAAGACTCACAAACCCAATGCCTTAAGGTTTTGGGTTGAAAGTGGTGTCATTCCCTTGTGTGGATAAGAAAGTAAAAATGAGTTTTAAAAGGTAGAACATCAATTGAAAGATTAGGTGACAAAACACTAGAGAATAGAAAAAATGACAAACGATAAAATTAAGACTAAATTTAGAAGTAAAAATCGAAAAATATCCTAAATTCTAAAATAAGAACAAATTTAAATCAAGCACAAAAGATGAATACACGACTGTAAAATAATCTCACACTCGAAGATTTTCATTCAAGTCATGTAATCAACTTAAATAGAAAACAATGTATGTAAGAGTGATATAATAGTGTGAATTACTCTAGTTTATTGTTTTCTTTTGTATGTGTATTCAACCTTTGAGTTTCATTTTCACATTTCATTTTCTTTTTTCCATTTTTCAGATTAACATCACGACCTTGTTTTCTTTTTTCTTCTCAAATTCAAGAGCAATTCAACATAATTAGGTTCAATTTCATTCCTTTAGTCAAATAGCAATATGTGTATAATGTTCTAGGAAAATATTCAATTTAAAACTGAAAAGAAAAATGTAGAAAGACTCTTGACTTTCATATTTAAAAAAAAAAAAAAGTGCTTTGGAATTGCACTAGTGATCTAAGAGCAAAAAAGAAACTCAAAACACAAAGAGAAAGTAAAAGATGAGCATTCAACTAACATGTTTTGATTGCGAAAAATTGTGTAAAATTTAGGCTCAAACATACATATACAAGATGAAATTTAGACAAAGAAGAAGATGACAAACTTATCCCTTAATGCTTTCTTGCCCAGTTCATAATACCAAATGATGGAAGACACTCTAAGGCTCTCTATACCAGCAGAAAAACTCAAGATTTAAAATTTTTTCCCAAGTTTCTAATGAGAAACTTGAAACTCGAGGTCTTTACTTCCAAGGAAGGATATTTGGTGGTGAGGCTAGGATAATACTCCCATTTTAGATGACTATAAAGAATAAGAAGACAAACGAAATAGCATAGTCAATTCAAGTTCAATTCAAAGTGAAAAATACAAGAGGCAAAAGGCTATATTTATATATGATTAACCCCTCTCGCACATCATGATATAAAGAATGTCAAACTAATTACAAGGGAGTTTAATTTAGTGCCTCATGCTTACTCCAAATCCCACATCACCCCCAACAATGTGATTTCTTGTGTTTGTAAACCCTCCTTGTGCTCAGATTTGTATATGGCTGCATGAAGTTATGGATGGTCGTGTTTTGACTACTCTTGACCCCTTCGATTAGGATTTTGACTTCTCTAATGAGTAGGGTTGAATGTTGACTTGTAAATTAAGGTTACTTTTCTTCTACTATTATATTCGGTAATGTTAAACATCATTTCCATTATTTCTTAATTTTCGCTCTTTAGTCTTATTCTCTTAAGCTTAATTTCTATATTTTCTTTCGAATGTTTTGTGCTTGAAGTATGATGGTTCGCTTTCAAAGTGTTTAGCTTAAATAAATATAACTTAAGCATGCTACAATTCTTGCTTAAGCAAGTTTTGCTTAAACAAGAATCAACCTCACTTGAACAATTTTCATTTAAGCTCATCACAACCATCGCTTAGGAAGAAGTCGCTTTAAGCGAAATTGATTCTCAATAAGAAACTTTGTTACTTTATGGTAAACTTAAATGAAAGGTGGTTTTTACATTTTTTTAATCTTATATGGCCATAACAAAGATTACAATAAGAATAAGAGAGCATGTGTAAGCTTCTACAAAGTAGTGCCTCTCTGTAAGAGGGAATTTATCAGGAAGTGGTATTGGTTAAGATAATGACAAACATCCAATAACCTTCTACTTAGCACACAATGAGGCTTAGTACGTATAAGTAAAGAAAAGAAAATCCATTCCCGAGAGAAGGGTTAAGTTGTCATAAAACGAGTCAGAACTTCACCTATAGGTTAGAGGTGAGATGGTGGAAGAAACTCTTTGAGCTTGACACACATTTCAATAAAAGCATTATTAGGGAGTCCTATGTTAACACTAACCATTAGAGAGCCACAAAAGAGGATGGAGAGTTTGAGTCATTGCTCTGCATTTTTTTATCACACACTCTTTATAAGCTCTTATTGTGCACCACTTGAGGATGTACACAAGCCTTAACCACAACTAGCAGAAGGTTACCACAAGAAACATTTCATCCACTACCATAAGATATGCAACAAGTCAGAGCTATAACTAAAGTCAATCGGATGACAACTACTGCAAATAGAGGACCATGAACATGGTGATGGACACACTTCCTGGATTCTCTATCCATATATGATAGCCATGTTCTACCCCAAAAAGAGTATGTTGCTCACGCTGATTAGCCATCAAGCTTTGAGAAGTAGCTCGCAATTGAATCTTGAAGTTTGAGAACATTGACACCTCTGGCTCTTTTATTTTTTTATGTTCTTTTAGTTTTAGTTTTTAGTTCATTTTCAAATTGTCTATATCTTTGCAAAATTTAGAGTGATAAAATTTTATAATTTAATTACCTTGTGTGCATTTTGTTGGAGATTCTACATCGACTAGAGATAGGGCCTTTCAATAGTTTATAATATGGGTGCAAACCTCACTTTATAAGCTGATTTTGTAAGGTTGAGTTAAGCTTAAAGTCCACTTCTTAATATGGTATCAGAGTCTATCCTAGCACGGTTGTTAGGCCACCTGCTATCGAGCCGCTATCGGACCACCCTTAAACAATATAGTCTCATGCACAAGTTGAGCAGTCTTGGCGTGAGGGGTGTGTTGGAGATCTCACATCGACTAGAGATGAGACCTTTTAATAGTTTATAATATGGATGCAAACCTCACTTTACAAGGTAGTTTTGTAAGGTTGAGTTAAACTTAAAGTCCACTTCTTAATATATTTATTCTTATATTTCAAATATATATATATATATATATATATATATATATATAAAACATATTTAAATCAATAATAAGTCATAACTACGTTTTAAATTTAACTATTACACAAATTTATAAAATAATTTAATTGATATTTTCAATAAATCAATGCGATCTCTATCACATTTCATAAAATAGCTTCAACGGTTCCAAATACCAGCTTAAGCAATAATACTCAATAAAAACAACAAGAGAATCTTAACTTTATTGTGTTTAATCACTTAATTAAGCGCAATATTTGCTTAAGCAATAATATTCAGCGAGCAACATTTAAAGAATATTAACTTTATTGTGAATCGCTTAACATTGTTGAACAAAAGTCTATACTCACTCAATAATAACTTAACTACTTTTCATCCAATATGTACTCTTGTTTACAGTGTCTTCAATCTCAATTAATTTAACTTAGAATGACAATATCCTCACCTTAGGTAAATAACTCTTAGTCATTTAAAATAGAATTGAACACGCTTATTGCTTTTTTTATGACTTTTATGATACTTTCATTGTGATGCTTGTGACATCACAAAAATTATCACTTATTCTATTTATATATTTTATATATTTTGTAATGCTTATTTTTATTGATGTACATTTAGTATTGTCACTAATAAGTTTTGCAAAATATTTAACAACATCGTCATAAAATTCAAAAGAGATATTTACTAAAAAGAACCTTTTTTATAAAAGTTAAATATTGGTCACAAAATATATCAATACTAAAATTAAAAAGAAATATTGTAGATACAGGATAGATATATGTGTTGATTGAGCCTAAAGTTGTGGTATTTGAGACTGTTACTGTGGAATTTTGGTATATCCATTGCATTTAAGCTGTAACAGTGGTCGGGTTGAATTGTTGTAAGAAGACCCAAGCTGACGTCCCGAGTGTTACAAATGAGTAACAGGATGAAGTATGGAAGTCTGGACAACTTCCAAATAACATCTATAGTTACGGTTTTGCGTTGAAGAGACACCTAACATGCGTTGTCTGATTAAAGATCAACATATAGATGATTGAACACTCATGTGCATACTTGGAAATAAGGTTTGCCACACACTTTTCTACTGGTGGTTCCGCATGCTATAATAACATCCAAGTTCCCATCCCATCCCAATAATTCACTTTCATAATTTTACATTTCAAAAAGTCAGATATAATTATGCACTGTACAATGAAAGTACGACTTCGATTTTATAATGTATTTTTAATGAAAGAGTTTCTGATATATGTTAATATAAAACAAACTATTTATAAATATTTTTTAAAATTATTACATAATTCGTAATTAAAATATTGGTATATGAATATGAATTTCAATTAATTATAAATCACGTATCTTTTTGGTATATTAAATTAGTAAATTGAAACTAAAGAGTTCGCGGAGTAAAACAAAACAAGTTTCACATTCACAAGTCCGTTTTAGTTCCCATTCATATTGGTGAGATAAATGTAAATTTATGTTTAAACTCGAGGGATATTCCTTCTTGAATTTTTACCTAAAATAAAAATGTAAAGAGACTATTTTAGAATGAAAAGCTGTGTGGGGTAAGGCATGTAGCAGTTTAAACTCGTGAACTACTTTAATTTTATCTCAATAATTTATTTTACACACACAAACATATATTTACGTCTATATCTATATATCCATATATATATATATAATAATTTTGTTTGTTAATTATTTTTAAAAAGTAAGATACATATTCTGTAAACAAAACATAAAGAGAGTGTCTAGCAATACTTTTTATTATTATTGTTTGTCTATAAATTTATTTTACAACAAATTTTAGAAGCTAATTAGGAAAAACATGTTTGTATAGTTTTAAAAACAAAGGTGTTTGACGAATCTATACGCTCCTTTTCAACGTCTTCTGATTTTCTTTCCAAATCTGTATGCTTAGCTTTCAAAAGGGCCTAAAACATTTTCTCCGACAACTCATCAGCAGCAAGAAGCGTCAGAATCTTCCCTCGGTACCTAACAGTGAGTCAGGTCCCACACTGCAAAGGGAAACATGAGCTTGAACCTAATGAGTCATGAAACATATATATGTTCACAAGGGACACTGAATGACGCATAATGTCATAAGATTTTGTTGAACTGCTACCTGCAGCAACTCAAAAAATTGAGCTTCTTCAAGATAGAATATAACCTAGTTTTGGGATTCAAAACTATATGATCGAAGTAGTGTTGACCGTGCGAGTGTATGGGTTGCTTATGATTTATACCTGTATCAAAATAGTTTCTATTATAAAATAGTTTCTTCTTTTAGTTGAGCAAATATAATTTCTATACATAAATCAATTTAGTTTGTAATATATAGTATTAAAGGGTTACCGATTTCTGCCCGACATTTTAACTATTTGGACCAACGTGATATGCCAAGATGTTCTCGGCCCAATAAAGAAGCCAACATTCAAAAGCATAATAAATTAAGTATAAAAATTTAATGATAATAGAAGATTTAATAACTTGATTAAGATTAATATATATATATATATATACAGAGAGAGAGAATTTTTTAAGATAAAAATACATGGGTGGCTTTTGCTGGTATTTCTTATTTGAATATCTCCAAGGATTTTAGATACCACACAAAGAGAGCTGAAAGGCCTTAGAGACCGTGAAGAAAATTACTCTAACTATTTTTGACGCAAATGGTGAGATGGAGGAAAAATTTCCTACGACCTTGAAGGATATAGTAACGCATCACAAACCAATAGTATTGTTTCCGACAAACCTTTCCAGCAAGCTAATAAGGAGCACTATGTATAAGTGGTCCTAGTTTGATCCTTTAATAGTCATCATGGGGATGTGCTTTGAATTAGAGGCTATGCATATAAAACGTATTGTGTAAGATCATTTACTACAAAAAAAAAAAAAGTTTTTTAGAAACTAATTTTTAGCTATCAAATGAAATGGTTACTAATTGTGACCAAAATAGTCATCAAATTAGACTTTGATTGTTAAATAACTACAAAATAGAAGTAATGATCGAGTTTAGTTATCAATTAAATCAAATATTTGGTATCTAACATTAATTACCTGATAACGGATTTTCAGCAAGTGTACTGAGTCCTCAAGTAATATAGTAAGTAAGAAGAGTATCGTATCCACAAGGAACGAAATTTGATTGAAAACTGAATATGTATCAATGTATGGTGAACAAAAACAAGTAATCATAATGATGATTTTGTTTGGAAAATTAAAGAACGTAACAATAAAGCAATTAATAATAAAAGTGATAAAATTAATAGTAATAAAGGCCTGGGGATTGAATAGTAATACTCTTCTTCGCGTACACTCTTAACCTAATTTAATATCATTACTTTCAATTACCAATCTGTGCAAATAAAAGTCTTTTCAACCTGATTCCTCTAGCATTGAATTTCATAAATAAAATTACCTAGCTTTTATCCCTAGTTACTAGAATAATTTAATCAACATTAAGATTAGTTGCTCTAAACAGTCACTACACCATAACTCATCCTTGAACTTATACATGCAGTGCGTTTACGTTTAGTTCTGATTTCAAAAAGTGATTTCCAGTCAAATTAAGAAATCTAAAATAAATCAAAGTAAGAATAAAACGTAAAATAAAGGTATTGAATTAAATGAAATTAAACTAAGATCAAGAGTGCATTTGAAGAAGAGAATTTACATTCAATCCCAAGAGTGAGAGACTTAGCTATGCATGGTAGCCATGAAATTACAAAAGAAAAAGAAAAGAATAAGCTTGATGACGGCGGCGACCTCCAACAAGTATCCAAGGACGAGAGAAGGTGGATCATCCCTTTACGTTTGCCCTCAATCCTTTTTATAGCTTTCGCCTCCTCAATTAGGTCAACGCGCCACAATTATTTTGTGAGTCACACCCTCAATAACGTGGATCTTCTTTCTTTAGGTTTTCGCACATGCTGGTCTTTAAGTGAGTTTTAGCCCAAGCTGCTCGTTTAGCTTAAGCGAAAAGTCACTTAAGCTCTTCTTTTCTATTCCTTTTTTCCATTCAGCGTCGCTTTTCTCTGCTCTCCTTGGATTTAACCTAATTCTCAACAAATTTTCTCTCTCCATAATCAAACGCATTAAATTGAAAAATAAATAATAAAATCAATTAAAAATCAAATAGAATCAAATCTAAACTGAATTAGCAACAAAATCAACCTAAGAAATAAAAAAATCAACCATAAAATCTCTACAAATTAACCAACATTCAATGCTTATCACTACCAAGGTTTTAGTGACCTATGTCATTAGATTCTAAATTGGTATCTAATTAAGTTAGAGACTATTTAGAATCTAATGACATAGATCACTAAATTCAATCATTATTTCTATTTTGTAGTTATTTAGCAACCAAAATTTAATTCGGTGACTATTTTGATCACAATTAGCAACCATTTCATTTGGTAGCTAAATATTGGTCTTTAAATAACTTTTTTCTTGTAGTGATTAAAAAAGTTGAACTAAGAACATATAATCCAATCTCTACGCCCCCTTACTTCTCTCAAGGGCCTTACTATAAGTTAGTTTATCTCTTTACCACACAATTTCATAGATTTTTATTTTTTTTATTTTTAAATTTGGGCATGACACCTTGACAAATAGTTTATCTTACAGTAGTAGCCTTGCGATTAAGGTCTCATGATGGTCTTGTGGTGGTAGTCTCATAGTAGTTTCACTGTAATAGTCTTGCCATGGTGGAGCAGAAAAAGAAGGGTGGAGAGCAGCAATGTGCATGAAAGAAACATGAGGAATAAGAAGAATCACAATAAGGAAAATGTGAAAGGATTTTTTTTTTTTTAACTTATAGACGAGACTATTTATGTCATTTCAATTTAAAATTAACATAAAAAATATAACTTTCAATGTTTCTTTTGAATTGATTCACATATAAAGTCTTATTTTATTTGTCAGCTATTCCACCTACTATAATGAGTCGGTTTGTAAAGTCATAGTAAATTATCATTAAATATTAGAATCTAATGACATAGGTCACTAAAATTTTGGTAACTAATATTAGATACTAATTATCTTGACTTAATTGGTCACTAAATTCAATCATTACTTCTATTTTGTAGTTATTTAGCAACCAAAATTTAATTTGGTGACTATTTTGGTCACAATTAGCAACCATTTCATTTGGTAGCTAAAAATTGGTTTCTAAATAGTTTTTTTCTTATAGTGTAATAGAGATAAAGCTAAAAAATAAACTACGAAAAGATTGATAAAAGAATTAAACAATTACAAAGGAAGAATTGCTAGCAAAATGATGAAGTTTCCTTGTGTAAATAAAGTAAAAAATTCTTTTTCTTTAAGATTTATACAAGTTTGGTTTTGAAATAAGATATATAAGATAGAGTTTTTATCTCTTTTCTTATACATGACTTAATTTCTACTTAGAAATAAATGCTATCTTATCTTGTCTTCACTTTAAATCTCAACACATAGACCTATGTATAAGTACCTTCACGTTATAGACCTATGTATAAGTACCTTCACGTTATAGACCTATGTATAAGTACCTTCACGTTATAGACCTATGTATAAGTACCTTCACGTTATGTATAAGTACTATGTATAAGTACCTTCATTTTAAGAATGTTTCTTTCTATTTGGCTGAGAATTCCTAAAAGAGTACAAACCTCTTTTATTAACTTATCTTGAATTTCTTATATTCAAGCGATGATTTTTTTTTCACTTATATTGATTCCTTGAAATTGAAAGAGGACCATCTAGAAGACAACATATTGAGCATCTGACCAACGCCATGACTAAGAGACTGGAAGAGGAAGAAGGACTTCAGAAGACTCTTTTGTTTAATGGAGTGTGAAATATTAGACCTCCTTTTTCCTTCTTCTTAGCCTTCTTAAAATGTAAATAGGAGTAGAATATTTTTGTATAGGATTAGGAATTTCTTTTTTAAAATGTATAAGCATAAGTGGGTTACATTTGGTCCTCAATTAGGGCTACATTTGGGTCTCACACAAGAACTTATAGTGGTTTATAACACAACTAATCGTATACTAGTCTCAGCTATTCAACATTAGAATAATTAGAGTTCACTTTCTTTATATGTTTAATACAAACACTTGATACATGCAAAACATATACAAGACAGAAAACAACACAAGATCAACTCTCGAATATAATAAACAGGATATGCCCTAACCTTGGATCACACCAAGAGGAAAACAACCAATTCAACTCTTTAACTATCCAGAGGAAACAAATCGAAAACACCTCAAAAACTAAAAAAGAGAGAGATGTTACCACAAAATACAACAAAAGTAGCACAAGAGTAATTCAATAGCTCTACACAACATTTTTTAAAGAATTCTTGAACAATATTGAAAGCACACTTTCAACAAATGAAAACAACTTAAAATGATCTCAATGAAGATTGTAATATTGCTTTTAAAAATAGTATAAGATGTGTAAAAGAGTGAATCAAAGGTTATATTCAAAGCATTTATTAAAAACTGATTCAGACGCATTTAATCGATTGTCTTAAGCTGGTAATATATTATTGTACATAAAATTTAAAAAGAAGTGAAATTTCTCTCTAATTAAATCCATTATTTCATGTGTTAGTATATTATATTTTGTTTTCATTTATTTCAGAAATGAACTTAAAGAAAGTTAATCGATTATTAAATTTAATTGATTAGTTTCTTAGAAACATTTTTGTAGACTTTGTTTTCAATCAGTTAACAAAGTAGATAATCAATTATCCTATTTTGAAGCATACTAAGAACAATTTAATCGATTACATAAAAAATTAATTGATTAAAACAAATTTAAAACATTTTTCATTTTAACCTTTTGAAAACAAATTTGTATTAGCTAATTTTAAGATTGAGCATGTGCTAAACTGAAACTCTTGTGATTACCTTGTATGTAAGATTTTCAAACACCCACAATAAATTGTATAACTCAATACATCCAGAACATCAAAATCTTCAAATATCATTATCAAAACAACTTCTCTTGAGGCTAGACTTTCTAATGACATCTAACACTTGATGCATGATCTAAACTTGGATGTTGGAGATGATAACACATTGTTTGCATTAGAGTCTTTAAACATACAGGTTCAAACATATAGTAGAAGGAACTCCCTCTTGCTACGATATTTCCCCATGCACTAAGCTATCATCACATGAAATACAAGTAGAAAAAACAATAAAGAGCCAAGACTAGAAGTATATATATATATACTCATCTACAATAAAACATGTATACATTCTTCCCCTTGGGACATTAGAAGAAAGAAAATATATCCAGAATCATATAAAACAACATGTGTCCAAGAATGAAAACAAGTCAAATAAGTTTGCAATAATCGATTAAGCTCAAATTGTAATCGATTATCCTAAACAAAAATTTAGTTGCATAAATATTACTCTCTAAAATAATAGATTATCATTCCCTGTAATCGATTATTTTGCCTATAAAACATAAAAAAACCAAGGATTTTATATGATTTGAATCTATTATTTGCTAACTTAATCCATATTTCATTATGATAATTAATTAATTTACAATTTAGCAAATTAAAATATGAATTATGAGCATAAAATAAACACTAAAAATTTTAATACATGCATACAAATTAAATTTATTTAAACAAATTCATTTATCTAAACATAGAATCTTATTCAAAGTTTTTCTTGAACATTACATAAATTTCTAGTCAAGAAATAAAATCAAATGCATGAGATAGATGAAAGAAAATCTTAATTTTGACTTGATTCTCCATTGCTCTTGGCACTGAGTCTCTTTAATTTCCTCCTAATGATATGAAGAGATGAATATTTTCCAATGTTTCATCATACTTTTTATCCTTATTTAGCTGGTAATTATATATCTGGTCCAGTTTAATTAACCAACAAAGCTCGTTCAAAAGGTGAAAAAGGATTTTATTCTCTTTCTTTTACTTGGGCTTCATCAGTTTGCATAGGCTCATATTATTCTTCAAAATCCACATTTGTTCTTCATTCTTGTACAACCATTGTTGTCCTCATTTAACCATTCCCATTTTGTGAAGTGCAACTTCCTCAATTTTATTAGAGGGGTGAAGACCAGCAGTAGTTTTCCCTTCTAAATCCACTCCATAATGCTAAAAAACTTTTGAGAAAAAAAGTTGCAAAGGGAATTTGATATACATGCAACATTTTTTACTACAACATAGTTTCAAAAATAATAGCTATCTAATACAATTGAATGCTAGATTTGAGAGCAAATATGAACATGTTATCATTAAATAGTTGTGCATGATTACTGCCTCTTGGAGCCAAAATCCAAGTAATAAGAAAGGATAAAAACCTTTCATCAATCTTCATATCCCTTGTTTCAAAATGATTAAAAGTGGTTCTTGAATAGAGGAATGATTTCTTAGGCAATACAGGTCATGGAAATCCATCTAGTAGATTGCAGGGTGGACCTTTGATGATGGAAATAAGCTCGCGTCACCTTACATGTGTTCTTCTTCACTTGATTAATTTTGATCTTTTTTTTTATTTTTACTTAGAGATGATGAAATCGGTGGAAACATTGAGTATAAGTAGAAGAAAAGTCATGGTTTTGTGGAGATGGAGATTTGCTTAGAATTCCTAGAATGAGGTTAGGCCAACACTTAGAAGGAGGTATCGAAAAGTGTCTTAAGAAACTCTAATCTAGATAGAACCTAGACAAGTTTGAAGTGTTGAAAAATTGGGACAACAATTCATTAATCTCATCAAAGTTATTTTTAGATATGGCAAACACCTCTATTTATAGGCTAAAATATGATTAATCCTAACTTGTCTTGCAAGTTTCTCAAAACACTCTTAGTGAGAGGTTGACATGTGTCACTCCTTAAGAGGAGGAAATTCTCTTCTTTAGTAGCATGACAAGTTTCACTAGGTACCTTGCAGCCCAAGTTTCTAAATACTCTCCAATGAGAGGCAGACGAGTGGCATGAGGAGACTTAGAAGGCAAGCTTCAAAGGTGGCACCTAGTAGCCCCATAAGTGGCACTTATGTTCTTCTTATGTGGTTCCTATTTGGACTTTCAACTTCATTAGTGGACGTCCTATGTGGCATTTTATACAAGGCCCAAGGCCCAAAATCATATTCTACTTGACCTAAATTCCTATTCTACTTGGCTTCAATATAAGACATAAAAGTAAAATTCTATACTAATCTATACAATTTTTACAGATAGAGATCCTGTATTCTTGATATACCAATTTTGGTAGAGAGATCTCTTCAATGTTGAACTTGTGACCAAATGCCTTATTGGAGGCCCAAACAAGTCCAATTAGGTCCAAACTTCTAATAAGCTCTTGATCAAGCCTCTAGCCATGCGACCTATTTATTCTTATTTGCAGTCTTGGAGATGGTTCTCAATCATTTGACAAGGTCCATGGCTAAAAGAATAGAGCAGGAAGGATTTCAGAGGACTTTTCTTCTATGGAGAGTAATTTTTTAAAGACTTCCTTTTTTTCCTAATCTTAGTAGTAGCCTTGAGTAAAAATTAGAAGTATAATTTATATACAGGAATAATTTTCATTTTGTATAAAAAAATAGAAGTATAAGTGGGCTAATTTTGGAAATTGAGTGTTTGAGCCCTAAGGTGCAACACCTTCCTCATTAGGAAAGTTAAAATCCTACGTGAGGAGGTTAAATGCAAGATATGAACAATGTGGGACTTGCAGCATGTGTGTGTGCGTGAATTTCAAGTACAGTTACACTTCAGTCTATTTAGTCCGACATTCCCTAGGCTAATGAGTGTTAGGAGCTCTTAAAGCTATGAATAAAAGCCTACCTCCACCCTTTGTACTCACCTTGAAATTGAGCTTCAATTGAATTTCTAGTTAAATGCATTCTTATTGTTCTTCTGAGGTCTTTAAAATGGGAGTATTCTCCTACGGCATTTTATTCAAGGAACCCTCCTTGGAAAAGGAACCCTAGTCTTGAGTTTCTTCTGAAAAATTTAGAAAAAGTTTTAATTTTCTTTTAAGTCTTCTACTGTCATCAGGGATACTTCCATCAACAAGTATACCAAAATCTTATTAAAATCTTCTAAACTCGAAGAAATAAAATGACCTTCTAACTTGAATTTAGCAATGTTAACCCAAATATAATAACAAATAATAATTTAAATTCCTTTCACTTTTGATATCTAAACTCCCTCTGCATAACAGACTCTTGAATAAAAGACCCTTACCAAGTTAAGGTAATATTTACCTTGTAATTCCACAAAGGTCTCGAGGCCTTGATTTCTAAAAAAGCTCATGAAAGGTGAAGCCTTCACTCCTGAAATAATACAACATGATGTACTTATGAGTGATTTTTCTAAAAGAAATCTTGGAAGTTGAAGTCTTCCCATGTGTCTTCTTTACCAATCTAGCCTTCAAGGGATGATGGAAGCCTTTAAAAAGCATAAGCTTTTCCTTTCTTAATTGCAAAACATTTAGCCCCTTTTGCTTGAGAAAGAGAGGCCATATCTAAAGACTTTTCAAGAATGAAAAAAAGGGAGAGTTCAAAGATTTGAAAGGTGTAGAAGAAATTTGATTTTAATCTAGCGAATAATGAATGTATATTTTAAAACTTTTTAGAATGTATTAATAGGCACAAATATGACCATTTGGGAGATTAAAATCGAGGTTATTTCAATCAATCAAACTAACTGTAGAAAAGAATTTTAGGCTAAGCTAAACCAAATAAGAGGTGGGTGAATTAGTTTTAAAATGTTTGTGAAAATATTTACCTTTTCTTTAAGTTCTTTGAATAGTTATTCTTATTAGAAAACTGCATGCAATTGATTTAGGAATTAAGACTAATAAATATTAGCAACAACAAGATAAAAGAGATAGAGAAAGGGAGAGATCACACAAGAATTTATACTAGTTCAAATAGCAATTGATCCTAGATCCAATTTTGACTATTAAACCTTAGAATATATGGAATCCACTATCTTTCTATGTTTAGTACAAGCACTCAACACATGAAAAATATATACAAGACATGAAATAACACAAGTTCAACTCGTAAATACAATCAAAAGGATACGTCTTATCCTTGGATCACATCAAGAAGAAACCAACCAATTCAAATCTTGAAAATTCAATAGGAAACAAACTGGAAATATTCCAGTAACTCAAAAAGGCAAAGATGTTACTAGAAACCATAGTAGAAGCAACACAAGAGTAATTCAACTACACTATACAACCATTTTGAAAGAATTATTGAACAATCTTGAAAGCACACTTTTAACAAATGAAAATAACTTAAAATGATCTCGATGAACGTTGTAATATTGCTTTTGAAAATATTATCCAATGTGTAAAAGAGTGGATCAAAGGTTATATTTATAGAGTTTTGAAAACATTTATCAAAACATGATTCAATCGTATTTAATGAATTATCTTAAGTTGATAATTGATTATTCTTAGTTAAATTTGAAAATAAGTTAAAATGTTTTATGATTTAATTGGTAATTTCATGTGTTAATCGTATTTTCGCTTTTAATTTATTTTAAAAAGAATTCAAAAAAAAGTTAATTAAATATTAAAGAAGTTAATCGATTATTTTCTAAGACACTTTTTTATGTTCTCTATTTTAAACAGTTAATGAAGAAACATGTTCTAAAATACATTAAGAATATTTTAATCGATTATAGAAAACCTTAATCACTCACAAATAAATTTTTAAGTACAACAATATATTCATAAGTTATTGATATTCATATTATATATAATATGATCCAAGTAAGGATTAAGTCCAAGTTTCATATGTACATATAGAACTTACCTTACCACTATACCAAATCAATTTTGTTGTCATAATATCATTATTAGTATTCTTATTATGACCATTGTTATGATATTATTATTGCAATTATGATTTATGTGATTAATTATAATAATGTTATTAACAATAATATTAACATTAATAATAATAATAACAATAATAATAATAATAATAATAATAATAATATTAACATTAATAATAAAAATATTAATAATAATATTAATGTTTAAATTAATAATAATAATATTACTAATAATATTGATAATAATAATGATAATATTAACATTAAGGTGAACCATAATCAACCTTTGGTTTATTTTCAACAAAAGTGGGGATATTGTTCTTATATTCATACTACGCATTATCTAAAAACACTACAATAAATCGTGCAGCGATTAAAGGAAATCAAAAGGAAGGACAACAAGAATGATGATGATGATGATGATGATGATGATGATGATGATGATGATGATGATGATGATGATGATGATAGTAATAATAATAGTAATAATACTAATAATAAAAACAACAATAATAATAATAATAATAATAATAATAATAATAATAATAATAATAATAATAATAATAATACTAATAATATTATTATTATTATTATTATTATTGTTATAATTATTATTATTATTATTACTATTATTATTATTGTTGTTTTTATTATTAGTATTATTACTATTATTATTATAATTATTATTATTATAATTATAATTATTAGTATTAGTATTGCTATTATTATTATTATTATTATTATTCTTATAATAATAATAATTATTATTACTATTGTTATAATAATAATTATTATTATTACTACTATTGTTATAATAATAATAATAATAATTATTATTATTATTATTATTATTATTATTATTATTATTATTGTAATACCCTAAAAAATAGTTATGGAATAAAAACTAACTTACAATTTAGTTTTAGAGATAAATAAGATAATATCTATTTTTTTAACAGAAGAGTTGTCTAAGTAAATAAAAGATAGTTATTTACATTTTATTTTTATAACAACCACCAACTCTCTCTCTCAAAAGATATTCTCTTTCTCAAAAGATATTTTATCTCTCTAAGAAGATATTCTATTTTATGTTTATAAAAATTATCAACTCTCTCCCTAAGAAGATATTATGTTTTATTCTAATAAAAACCACCAATTATCTCTAAGAAGATATTCTGTTTATAAAAATTACCAAATCTCTCTCTTTGTTTAAGAAAATATATAGTTTCATTCTTATGAAAACCACCATCTCTCAAACAATTTCTCTTTAAAGTTTTCTACCTTCTCTCTAAATTTATGATCTCATAGGTTATCAGATTGACAATCAGAGGACATCCCTAGATTCCTAGCATTGAGTAAATCAAGAATGTCCGATCAGATTCTTGAATAGAGTTAGGTTGCCTGTGATTTTAGGGTTTTTGAGTATCTCCACTCTATAGGGGTAAGGGAAGCTAGTTTGATTTTTTTTCATAAATATTGTAATTATTTGTTTATTAATGAATTGGATGAATGTTTATGTATTGTATGATGTAGTATCAATGTTTGTGAATGACGTGGTGTGTGATGGAGACATAGTATCTTCAGGAAAGGAGATACCTGTGTTGAGATTATTACGATGTGCATTGTTTGGGGATTCAGAGGTATCTTGACTCTACTGGTACATTGGATTCACGTAAATGAAGATTACCAGTTAGTGAAGAGTCGAAGGAGGTTTATATGGCCATATTCGAGGTTTAAAATATGAGCCCGATCAAAATAGGACATATGGGGTCCAAGGTTTGAAATATGAGCCCGATCGGAACAGATGGGTGGTTTATGACAGGTGCACACCTTTGAGTCTAACTCGATGCACAAGTGTCTTCCGGAAGTAGAGAGTCTAGTGTCTTTGTTTGTGAGTCAGCGATGTGAGATGAATTATGAAAGATTGAATTGTTGTTGTTTGGTTAACTTTTAAAACTCTCTAGCATACCCTTATTTTTGTGTGGTGTTTGTTTTGTTTTTAAATCTGTAATGATCGTGTATATTACACGTAAGTAGAGGATTTGACAGGTGGTGTGAATCCCAAGTGAATTGTTGGAGAAACTTTATTTTATTTTATTTTATTTGTAATTTTACGAATATATTTTTATTAAATCTTATTTAGAGAATTATATTTTGAAATACATGATGAATGTATGGATTTTTATATCCAAGTTTATTATATAATTTTATACAATAAAATTCCTATCATATGAAAAATATGGGATGTTACAATTACTATTACTTTTATTATTATTATTATTATTGTTGTTGTTGTTGTTGTTGTTATTATTATTATTATTATTATTATTATTATTATTATTATTATCTGTGATCGAATCTGTAATCCAATTAGATCGAATTAGTAATCGTAATCAATGACCGAATTTGTGACTGAAATAGTGACTTAATCAGTCACCGAAATCAGTGATCGAATCAGTAACCGAATCAGTGACCGAATTAGTGACCGAATAAGTGATCGAATCAGCGACCAAATCAGTCACTGAATGAGTGACCAAATTTATGACCGATTTTTTCGGTCACTTATTCAGTCATCGATAGTGACCCAATTTTTCGGTCACTAATTTCAGTTACTATTCAGCAATTTTCTAGTAGTGTATCAGCCACACCAGCGACATGCTTACTACAGAATACGCGTAAGCCGACAAGTTTCCAATAGCCCCCAACAAACCAATCCCCAATCTCCTGTCAACACCCAATTTCGTCCGGACAGATAAAATTATTCTAAAATATAAAACAATATAAAATAAAAATAAAAATGTATGTTATTATTTAAATAAAAAAAAAGAGTTTTGATTCTATTCTATTTTATGAATAAAGTTAAAATAAAATTCGTAAAAAAGGAAAGAAAGTAAAAAAAATCAGTCTATTAAAAATTTGTTAAAAAAAATAAAATTGTCATTAAAGTGTTGCCATGTCACATCCTCTCTTTTTGCTTGCCTTTTCTGATGCCCATTAATGATATGAAAATTAATTGAAAATAAAATTTTTTAGAAAGGCTAGAAATTTGAATAGTTGATCTTATTATTATTCTGATTAATTGCAAACGATTTTCTGTACAATAGTGATTAAATGCTGATGATTTTCAATTAAATGTTGATTGTCTAATAATTGATGCATTTTCTTTTTGAATTATTATGCTCATCCTTTTTATTCTACAGGCTCCATTTGGTTAATGTTCTAAAATAGTAAATAAATAATTTGTTTATTTTTTGAAAAGTAGAAAAAATAATGATAATGAATATATATTTCAAAATAATAATAATATTAAAATAAAATAAAAAAAGGTTTAAGTATTTATTTTTATTTTTATTGTTGTGTTATTTAGGTTGCTTTCAATAAATGTAAAAATGAAAAAAACAATAAAGGAAAGAAAACGAATTAAAAAAATAATAATAATAAAATGTGTCAGCCACATTACCTCCAATATTCCTCATTTATTCCCCATATTTATTTTATTTTCGAATTTGATTATATGTATGGGAGGTTATGATGCCATAACAACAATAATGGTACAATTCTGCCCATTTTTCAGTCTCTATTCGTCCTTGGAATTTAATAGTCAGTTGGTGTCATAAGTGGGGATAATTAGGAATTAATAGATTTGAATCTGAATTAAAAGAGAATAATCAATTGGCATGTCACAAATTATAATTAAGTGGGAATAATTAGGAATTAAGGGATTTAAAATTTGAATTAAGAGTGGGCTGACTAGAATTAGTATAAATATGCATAATGAGCAAGTGGATATACACGCGAAAAAACACAGAGAGAATCACAGTGCTGAAAATTTAGTGGGCATCTAGAGTCATCGAAAGCAGGAGGAGAAAAGTTCGAAGTTATTGAAGTAGTGCTTCAACGGGTAAGTTCGGATCTATCGATTTTTGTATATGTATATATAATTCTGATTGCTCTTTTGACTCTTTTATTGTCCTATTATTTTACCCTTATTGCTTTGATTCGTGTTAAAACATGTTGTTTGAGGATCTTCAATTGATATATTTTGGTTGCTCATTTGATTCCTTTATCTCTTTATGTAATAGGATTGTTTGAGAGTTTTTTACAACATCTTGATATTCAACCCTTTTTGCTTTGATTCGTCTATAAATAAATATAAAAAAAAAATACAGGACCTTTTTTATTTCTCAAACAGAATATAAAATTTTCCTAAAAATTTAATGAATAATTAATTTTTGGGAAAAAAGTAAAAAAAAAATAATAATAAAGTGATGTTGTTTTTGTGAAACAATTTTCAAATATCATAAAAAGGTAAAAATTTTCAGAAAAAAAAAGAAAGAAAAATGGAAAAGTTTCTAAACAACTTTAAAAATCATTGAAAAAGATAAAATATTTTTCAAAAATAAAAAATAAAAATTTTCAAAAAAAGAGTAAAGAATATAAAACATTACTTGATTTTTTTGGAAAAAATAAAAATATAAACCTAGTAATAATGATAATAAGAAAATTGTTAAAAAAATGTTTTTGGCTTAATATTTTTATTTTATTTCTATGTCATTTACATTTATTATTTAAATCAATTATTTAGTTTTTATTCAATATTTTGTAAAAAAAATAAGAAATATATACTAAAGTTATGAACAAAGGGGTAGCGTGTGTTACTCGTGCTCCATGCCACATAAATAATGAATATCAAGTTTTATTTTATTTTAATTATGTTTATATGTATATTTGTATTCTCTTTTTTTTTCCTT
>Ga0209700_105455_pt1 | contig 21431 bp, 12 predicted proteins | sample SiratroredBW_FD_187528 | JGI IMG/M metagenome (GOLD analysis project Ga0209700, IMG submission 187528) | Root nodule microbial communities of legume samples collected from California, USA - Siratro red BW (SPAdes) (version 2) | ecosystem: Host-associated > Plants > Roots > Nodule | place: USA... | reverse complement strand
AAAAAAAAAAAAAAAGGAAAGACATAGATATTTATATATAAATTTACCTATACTTATGCCTAAATAGATCAAATAATTATGGCCAAGAAAAATTATTATATATATATAAATTTTTCATGAAAGAAAAAGAAATATATATATATATATATATATATATATATATATATATATATATATATATATCTAAATAGAAAAAAAAAATATATATAAAAAATATAAATATATATATATATATATTTATTGAAAAAAAAAAAAATATATATATATATATATATATATATATATATATATATATATATATATATATATATATGCCTAACTAGAAAAAAAGAATAGATATAAATAATATAAATAGCTGAATATACCTAAATGTTTGACGTTTACATATACCTAAATAGTTAAAAGAAATATGATATGAATGAGAAGATAGAAAAGAACAAATTTGTATGAGTTATCTAGCCTCACAAATGAATTTTGTGTCAAAAAGAAAAATGAATTGTGCCAACTATGGTATCCCAATTATTATGTGTTGTTCATCCAAATTAGTTAACAAGATGATATATTTAAAAGTCTACAGCCTGATAATATAAACATATATAGGTCAAGTATAAAATATATAATTATACTAAATACAATATAATAAATTAAATAGTGATAAGATATTAATAACATTGGGTTTAAAAGTTATTTGAAATTTATAATAGAAATTATAAATATATATATATATATATATATATATATATATATATTATTTGTATATTACTTTTTTATACAATAAGAATATTTTATAAACTTTTAAAAATATAAGTAATATTTTAATTTATATGTCACAATAAATATTTTTAATACAATATGATAAATAAAAATTATGATAGATATTTTTATATAAATTAATATATGCAAAGTTAGATTTGATTTCTAAATTATTGTTTTGTTTTTCATGTTTTCTAGTAAAATCTAACTTATATTTCCGGATCTAATATTAACATTCAATAATACAAAATTACAACATTAGGTTTTCCAAGCATATAGAGAAAACATTTGAACCATACATAAAACATTCTAAGAATATTTCAATTAACATTTCAAAGTTAAATGCAAAGGTTTATATACTTCTTTAAGATATGAAAGAAAGACGAAAAAACAAAGTGAATGGCACATAAGAATGGTGACATGACGGGGATGGCAAAGACAATGCACGAGGAACAACTTCAAGCAAACACCAAGAATGAACCACCACAACAAAACGAGCTCGAGATAAAGATGAAGATGGAGGAACCAGCGAATGCAAAACAATGAGAGCAGTGAACCTAAGAGAAAAAGAGTAGTTTAGGTTAAAATAGGAATATATTACATCAGTTACTCAAATAACCAATGTAACATTTGAGTGACCGATGTAATATACCTCTCAATTCCCCCCCGCCCCTCCCCCCAAATATTTTTATGGGTGAACGAGGGACATTCTACATCGGCTGTGGGCTACAACTGATGCAGAATGTAAGATCTATTCCATATGTTGCTCTACTAATTGATGTAATATGTCCAATGCTAATCCTTATTTTAATTTTTTTGTTTTCAGTCTTTTTTTACATCGGTTGAAGGTAACAATCGATGTAGAATAGGATATACTACATCGGTTTTAAAGCAACCAATGTAATATGTATTCACATAATTTCGAAATGTCACCAAATTTTTTTTACATCGGTTTCATTTTAACCGACATCGTATCTTGTTGTAGAATGTGCTTTTTCTAATTGTAACTGTAAAAATTTATAACAAGACAAACTGCAGCAACACCTGACAATTTGTAGTGTCTGTTATTCTTTGTTCTTACTGGTATATAAGTAAATGTGATACTTTGATTCATCATGTAATACTTTGGACTTATGATTTCATGATGCTTAAGTTTATATCTGAACCAATCATTGGTTATATTATACTTTTGTATGTTTACTATACATGTTTTTGGATTGATACATCAATTAGAATAAGAGAAAATCACCTTTTTAGATCTATTTCTTATCCATGCCAGACTTTTTGCAGTTCCAAAATTTCTCCCTGTCTACTGTCGCATCTCTAAACATTACATAATTTCTATGATGCCATATTTCTCTAATTAGTGTCATCCACATTGCTTTCCAGATTATATTTCCATTTGCATTCATCACTAGTGAAAATGATTTAGTATTTTGTTATGTGAAACTTTTTTAATATAGTTGTCCATTTTTTACACAAATACCATGTCTCTCTCCCAAAAGTAAGTGTTGAATAGATTCTTCCTTTTCTTTATATAACACACATAATTCCCTTGGGACCATAACTCCCCTACACTCCAAATTGTCCCTAATTGTTATCTTATTCAAATTTAATCTCTAATTGAAGTAATTAACGTTTGAAATTGCACATGTTTTTCATATTAAAGTGTAAAACATATCTTTCTCATCACAAAATATTGTTCCTTAAAATCTTACATGCAGATTTCACTATGTAATTTTTTCAATTCATCACCCTTCTATTTCCATTCATCTTGGCCATTTAATTGTAGTGGCGCCTTTATTAAATCTTGTTTGAATGCCTCAACTTGATATAACTCACACTCAAACCACTCCCTCCTCCATGTCAAGTTCCACCCCAAATTATTGGTTTTCCATTTTCCCATTCTAGAAACATTTGTTGACTTATGGTTTAAAATGCTATATAACCTATGATGTTTTTTTAGCTAATATTGTTTCATTATTCCAACTATTTGTCCAAAGTTTTGCATTTTCACCTATTCCTATTATCCATGTGATATTATTGTCAAACCATGTTTTCTCATGTCCTATTCCACACATTTTTTTATGATCTTTTTACCACACTGATTTATGTTTAAATTGTTGAATTGGTTTGACACCCCCAACACCCATATTTAGATTGTAGTATTTTCCTCCAAATTTCTGTAATTTTTGTTGCAAACCTCCATTTTTATTTTACAAGTAAAACTTCACTGAAACTTTGTACATCTCTAATATCCAACCTTCGTAATTCCTCTTAAGGTTTATGAATTAAAAACTATTTTACCCATACTATTTTATTTTGTTTTGTACCCAATTCCCATAAAAATTGTCTTTGTATTCTCCTTATTTCTCTTATTACCAAGCTTTGAGCTTTGAAAAGATGGCAGAAAAAAGAAAGATAAATGAAATTACTAATTTTATTAAACAAACTCTTTCAACAAATATCTACGCTTCTTTCCAACGTGACAATCTCTTCCTGATTTTTGAAAAAAACTATCTCACATTTTTTTTTTTGAATTGCCTCCTATTAAGATTCCTAAATAGGTGAACGGGACATTCATCTTGTTATATTGTATAATAGAATTGAAAATATCTATACATACATATGTGCACTTTTACAAGATCTTAAAGATAAAAAAAAGATTAAGTATCTAAGTTAGATTATATAAATTGAACTCACAAGGCTTTACTTGCTAAATTAGAATGAATTTCTAGCCTAACTCACCATTTTGATGTAGAAACTCCAAGTGACACAAATGAAGAATCTCTATTTAGTCCAATGTAAATTCTAAATTTTGTTAGGTCTGGCCAATTCCTCCCAAATAAAAAAGCATAACATTCGTTTGAAGGGTTTCTCATATTTACTTTCTTTTCCTTCCGCGGGGAATTTTCTTCTCATAAGAATCTAAACAAAATAGATGTATAGTAATAATACCGAAATTTTTTAGCGTGAAAAACATCTCTAATGTAAAGAAAAACAAATATATCTACAGACCTCTTAAGAATAGTAAAATATAAATACAATTATTATATATCTTTAATTTGTGAATATAACTTTCACAAATTGACTTCACAATAATTTTTTTCAAGACTATTTTTCTCCGAATTTCTCTCTGACAATGAAGACGTGCCTTCTCACCAAGCTTGCCTGTGCATCCATTGCAATTGACTTCATATATTTATAGAGGAGTTTCCCCTTGGCACAACATGCTGCACCTTAAAATACAGTTGGGGTTGAAAGAAAAAACATAAGAAAATGTTCACTTATTTTTGTAAGAAAGAAAAGCCATTAGAACTTGCATGTGAGTAAAGCAGTTCAAGTTGCAGAAGTGGTTGCTTCGCAGCCATCATGCACACAGGCTAAAACATCTTTGTAATCCCTTGAAATGGTAAAAGAATCGTAGACCTTTCCATCACTGCTTTTCTTGTATTCAAAGAGGAGAGATGAATGATTGAATGCTGTCAACTTGACAAACCCAAAGTCGTAGTCTCTGTAAAGACTCCACTTAGGAGTTACTTCACTGAAATTTGACAAGTGGCTTCCTGCACCTCCAGCAACAACATGAATTGTTCCATTCACAACACCAGAATAGTGAGACCTTTCATCATTCACACATTGATTCTGCATATGGATTTTGTTCATAAAAACATTGGCATTAGTATGGAAGCTGCTAAAACCTCACCATCATAACAGTAGTAATGAGTGAAGAAACCAACCATAGACCATTACAATAATTTGATAAGGATAAAAAAGCAACCATGAAAAGCATACAATGAAAGCAACAAATCATTAACTTTTCAACTGCGCAAGTTAGTTTGAATTTAAATAAAGTCATGACATATTAGGCTATTATCTTTACCTCATATATGGGGCATGTCCTTTCGTAGTTGTGGACATGGCCATAAAATGCAATATCTACTTTATATTTCTGCCAAAGTTTCTGCAGACTTTCCCTTCCCATGGGCTCTTCAAATGAGCCCTCCATGGCATACCCGGAACCAGAAGAATATCCGAGCACACGATGAGCCACAAAAATCAACCAGGGTTGTTTCTGTCTATCTACTGTTGCAAGACAATGCTCAATGAACTTGTATTGTGCTGTTCCTTCTCTCCAATCATGTTCACTGTCAGCTATGCAGAAGTGAAACATGCCATAATCCGTCGCGTACCTACATGTTTAGAATTTCATTTTTATATATCAAATATGAAAAATACATTACAACGCATCCTTAGGATTACATTCGACATTCTTTTGTATATACCACACAGTTATTCGCTTTACAATATCAGAAGTAAAACATTCTTGTGTCATGAGTCATTTTATGAAAATCTCTCTCACCTTTGTAACATAAAACATATTCATGTAAAAGTTAATTACATTTAGTAGTGATATTCAATTAGCTTATATTGCAATCAAAATAGCTTTGCAATCAATGTAGTACTAACAAAGCTCTTGATAAAAGAAGAGATTTTATATAAAATTTGATTTTTTTTTTCCATGGAACTGAATGTACCAAAAGTTTGCTCTGTTCTCGGCTGGAACAAAAAACATGTTCTGGGCCAAAACTCCACATTCGCCACCTGAATCATCAGTGTTATAGAAGGATCTTGTGTTGGGCCAATCACGTTCGTGGTTACCACTGCAGGATTATCAGACAATTCTAGTTTAATATATAACACATGAATCTAATTTACATGCAAATAGAAGTTGTGGACAATAGGACAAACCTGGCAATCATATAAGGTACTGTTGATGCAATTGGTTCCACTTGAGCAGTGAATTGGTCCCACTGCGAGATGTATCCGTTTGCATAAGTTATATCTCCTATGTGGAAAACAATGTCAATATTTTCTAAATCCTTGATGAGCTGGTCAGTGGTGTTAAGCGAACCAGGTTGATAGGCATTATACTCATTTGAACCATCGCGCTCAGCCTGAAACAAAATGAAAGAAAATCAAATGATTTTATCGATAATCATTCTCAACACTCAGCATACAACTTTATCATTTTTAACCTGCTCATTTAGCCATTCATGAGCCAGAAATTTACAAGGATTCCAAATTTTCATTTCTATGATTACATTACTTAGCATAATTGACTTCTGTTGAGTCCTCCAAGGAAAGATTCTTATATTTTTCTTCATAAATCCATCTAGGTAAATATTCTTACTTCGTTCATACACTTAAATATGCCTATAATTGCACTTGGTTAGAGCACACTTGGTTCTTCCTCCCAAAAGCCAGTTAGAGTATTCTTCTTTGTATAAATTTTATTTTGAAGATTAATATTACCTTCCCCATGTCACCAAATATGATAACACGTTGCAGTGAGTCCTGTCCAGGAAAAGGTGATGACTTAAATGAATATTTCTTGCTCCAAATATAAGAACCATCAGACAGTAGATGCCCTACTCGATAGGTATACCTGAAATGATAAATATATAAATTATAGAACAAGCATTTCTAGTTCCTCGTTGTGTTATGAAAAGAAATGAATATCTGAATGCATACACTAAGTTTGGCCAAAGATTTTTTAGAAAACTTGTGTGTATGAAACCAGGGTCACGCCAACCAACAGTTCGTGCAGGTGAACCTGCAAGTGAGAATAACCAAAGAACCACATTACAGAGCTATACAAAAAGCCTACTTCCAATTTGTCTAGAAACAAGATCCATTTTCAAAACAATAAAAAGGCAGCAATCTGGATATATGAGTTTCCAACATATAACTAAGACAAAATTAACATTTCAACATTTAATTGCTTTGCTGGAGAAATACAACTCTTTTGGTGGTAAGCTTTTGGTGACGTGATGAAATGTCGCAAATTGTAAAGAAATCATGAAAAGTGAGATTTAATGGTTATTTAACAGGAAAATCATTACTGGTGACTTAATCTTATCGAATCACTTCTATTGATTTTCAGTTCTTTGTTTCTTACCCTCCCACCCTCCATTTCATAAGATGCTACACTAGTACAATTTACAGAATGCTAAGCAAAAAATAATTTAACAGTTAGGTTTCTGAATAATATTAACTGGATCAGACCACGTATGCAGTAAAAAAATGTTGTACGATGGCATTATGAGCAAATGAACCATACCACACATGCTGTTACGACCAAATGTCAATGTTCCGGCAGGAGACTGCACCTGTGTTTTACCCTTAACACCCCACTCAACAAACGGTATAGCTTCATTTATGTGATATCCACTAGTCCAGGTAACTGTCATCTGCATAAGCAGGCCGAATAATTCTGAAATCACTTCGTAGTTGTAATAGTATTTCCAGAGTGCTCAAGAAAAGAAAATAGCATCAATTCCTATTTCCATAATATCATGTCCAATTATAAAATCTAATGATTTCATTCATCATTGGAGGGTTGTGCTCAAAATCTATTAAATCTATACATGTTGCCTTAGGATAATAGCTAGTTTTGTGCTTCATATATAGGAATTGCATCACTGAAGTAAAGCCATAATAAGAGAAATCGTATCAAGGATAAACTTACTTCATCCCAAGACTTCCCCTGAGCAAGTCGTGGATATAGAGGCGCCTTAGGATTGACAAACGATATGAAATTGGACACTGCCACAAGCTTAGGCTGCATTGTTCAATCAGATGACTCCAAGTTAGCCAAAAAACTATATAAATAATAAATACTCTGAACGAAGATAGGGTGGTTTGGTATTGAGTGCTAAGTGTAATATAGTGGCAGTTTTCACGGGCAATGCTACATCTTAGGTGAGAATCAATTAACATGAGAATGATTTAGTAAGAATGGAATGGAGATAACAAATATAAGAACAGCTGAAAGAGTATGGAAGCACATTTAGTAATCCGCCTGAAAATAGAGCAAAGGAGAAATCTGCACGTTGATTGATCAACTGGAACTTCAAAGAAGCTTTTCCTGTCTTCGAATAGTGTGAGTTGGAGTAATTCACAAACTGGAACTGGTACATGAGAAATGCGTCACTTAGATAATCAATCCAACCAGCATTTTAATTCAATCAGACATCTATGACACATACCTTAACTGGGGCTGAGCATATGTACGGAGACTCTTCTCTTGGATCACTCACAGGTGGACATGTTGATGAACTGCCATTAGAAAATAAGACTATCATTTAGTTCTTATAGCAACAATTAGAAGCACAAGCTTTTGAAATAACTAGATTTGAAAATTTCAGTTATTGAGGACCACTGCTTGGTAAAGTACAGAGTTAACTTCCATGCATAAGTACACGAGAAGATGTGTAATTATTACTTGAACTTTGCAGGAGAGAAAACTCCAACCCAATCATCTGCAGATGGATTAGGGTAATCAATATCTACTGTCACCAATTGAGTATCCTCACCCTGAAATCGTACACATCAAAGTACAAATAAGTACACTTAAAGACAATTAAATGGTTGGAAATTTTACATTCAGCCAAACTATCAAGACTAACCATTTGCAAAAATGAAAAATATCCACTGGTGTTAACTATGATAGTGCTCCTTTTTGCAAAAAACATATAAGATTAAACAGTGTAACAATACCTACACTAAATTCCAACTTACACTATTCCTAACTGTAATAGTCACTCTTTTGTGTTCAATAAATCTACTCTCTTCTTATGATCCCTTGATATAGTAAAGGTTTATAATTTTATTTGTAAATAAAACTTAACAGACTTCAATTACCTCACCTTTTTATCTATGTCATATTATGATGATGATATTTTTTAAAAACAAAAATGTATTTACCATCTCTTATAATACACCAGTTGACCTTCTTCCTCTTTCTGGCATTAACTTTTAAATGTTCAGATTAGTTTTTCAATAGTAGGCTATGTTTCTATTCAGTGAAATTTAATACAAATTACATTCATCGTGATTTTATAACTTTTTATAAAATTGAACAAATAAAAAAAAGGTTGTATTTTTTACGGCCCTCTTGCTAAATTAGCGAAGTTTAAGGAAAAGGTTGTTACCTTTGTACCGAGAAGCGACGGGGCGGCAGTGATGGAAGCGCCATTGTGAAGTGACACAACAGCTTTATGGATAGCAATCTTGGACAGTGGTTGCTCCCCGAAGCCATGATTATGGGCAAAACCAAAAACGATGTTGAAGCTCACCAACCACACCACCACCGTGTGAAGGAACCCTTCTACCCTCATCTTCATGTGCTATTATTTGTTTTGGCAAATTCAGAAGAGGTCGAATAATAAGTTATATGATGCTGTTTGGATACCCAGAATCATTCCACTTTGACTTTCTTTTTGTGTTCGTTTTACTCAACTCTAACGTCCTTTTGCAGTAGCAAGATTAAGAATTTGTTGGTCTTGCAAATAGTCTACGAGGAGGGAAGAAGAGATAATGTGAATTAAACATTAGTTTCTTCAAACAAGAAGCCTTTTAAGTCAAAATTATCGCTAGTAACATGTTTGTTTTTCTTAATCAAATTATTATGGTTAGTCTCTGTCACGGACATTTTAATGCTCAAAATATAAGATAAATTGAAAATATTTCCCCCTCGATGGCAACGAATGCTTTTTTGGATTGTGTTTGTCGGTGTTGAAACTCTCATTGTGAACATTATCTTTGCTATTTTCTTAAAAGAAGTAATATAGTTTCTGTTCATACCAGAAGTGGTGTGTTAGAGTTGATTTTGAGGGAATTCGGCTTCTCGAACTTTCTTAATAATTGAGTAGAAAAAATTCTTATATAATAAGTATATAGTGAATAAAGATGAAATTGAATGAAGACTGAAAAATAAAATCACATTTACAGATTTTTGCACATAAATTAATACCTATTTCAATCGAATATTTAAGATAAAGTAAAAATATTTCCTCTTTGATTAATGTTTTGTTTCAATTGTATCGGTGTTGGACTTTCGTGAAACTGGGAACATAAAATTTGCTATTTTATTTAAAAAACAATATAGGTTTTTTTTTTCTTACTAAAACTGGGTTAGACCTTACTAAAGTAGTGGCTTAGAGAACTTACCTTTGATTGAATTGAATTTCTTCTGATAAAGATAGTTGAGTTTTGTTGATGAAATATTGAATAGAGGCTTGCATACAACTCAAGGCAGGAAAAGATATACTTAATAAGAAAATGAGATTAAGTGAGTATTCTTCAAATAATAAACTTATATTTATAAGTTTTTGTTTAATTTGTAAATGGTTATATCTTATCTTTTTAACTGGATAATATTATATTTTTTAATTATATAATATTATATCTTTATCTTTTGGTACCAGCTTTAATTTTAGTTTATAATGTCATATAATAGTAACTCCTAAGATCTTGGAAAAGAATGAAAACAATAACATAATTAAAACATAATAAAGAAAAAAAATACTAATTAACTCGAAAAAGATTCTACCTAAAAAAACAAATATTGTATGCGTTTAGAATATTTGAGTCTATATAATTAAATCTTTTATTAAAATATACTTTTAATATAATATAAATAAATGATAGATAATAAATAAAATTACATAAAAATGCAAAAATAATATACATATGTATTGATTTATAAAATATTATAAAATGAGGTAATAAAAAAATAAAACTATACATATCCATGATATTCGAAGTATGTTTTCTAATAATACTACTAATAATAATAGCATTTGTTATGAATATAATTTGCGATCACGTTTATAAATAATATGAAAATCATAAAAGGGTAAATCAATCAGAAATAATGTCAGATGTAACACATATATATAAATTCATAGTCTTAATACGTCTAATCAAATAAAATTAAGTACATATGATCCATTTAAAGATATTGTTGGTATAAAAAAATATCTACAATGTAAAATAACATATATATTGACACAGATGAGTATCATGAAAAAAAAAATATGATTCACTTTAAGTCCTTTTAGGTTATAAATCTCAGCTGCATAATTCACTAGTAATTCATTACATAATTTTTAATTGTGGTATAAGAACCTTTATTTCTTTAGTAACTTCCTATACTTAATATTAGATGACACATATTAGTTATAATATATTTAACTTATCTTAATGCATTAATATTTCATAAATTCGTTTTATCTACCTCAATCTCAACAGTTAAATACAATATTTTTTTGATAATATGAATATATAATAAAATTCACATTATTCATAATATATCATTACCGATTTCAATCAATTTCAACATCTAATCTTATTTAAATTTAATAAATGAACTAGAAAAAATAAAATCTTTATAAATAGGAAGGGTCATTGGAATAAACTGTTATCGTTAAAGAATTATCCTTCAAGATAAAAGATAATCATCTCAGTCTTTTAAACCTCAATGTATATTATTACTTGAATGTCATCAAAATTCTTAAGTAATAAAACTCATTTAAACGATATATGGATTGATTTAAGCGAGATAAACATAAAATACAAAGTAAGTTTTTATTATCAATGAATTCCTTTGGTCTAAAAGTGTTTATTCTTCCATATTATTCAAAATATACTTATTTCACTTAAATTAATAATGTCTTATAACATAATCTTTCAAATATTCCTTCTTATTCTTACAACAACCAACAACCAATTAAAATCAAACAATAAAAAAGTATGTTGAAAGTAAACCATGAAACTTTAAGGTTTATATAAACCTTATTTAGTTATCAAATACATTTTATTTTATATACTTAAATATAAACAACACAATAGTATCTTTCGACTGGGACATTGTTTAAGTTAGACCAAATTCAAAACATAATTCATCTCAAATTTCAAAGATTTATATAAATATTATACATATTTTTAAGCTTTTCTCCATCTATATAATTTCAATATCAACATCCTTATAAGTAATATTTTTTAAATAAGATCAATTAACAATACACGTACCTAACTTAATTAAGTTTCAACCGAATAAGAAATTTTAAATATTTTATTTCCAACCTATCTTTTTCACAAAATAACTTAATTAATTAAGTCAATTTCCTTACAATTCACGTGTTATTCAAGGAATGTTCAAAAGCTGAACAAGTTAGGATAATGTTAAAGTTACTCCGAATAAATTTGATTAAAAAACCAAACAATCCATGCTAGCATATATTTATTTATTCAGACCAAATCTCAAGGACAATCACTAAAATCAACGTATATAAACAAAATGAAAAATGAAAACTTGCTATATATAAGAAAAAAAAGGAAAAACTTACTTAAAAACACAATACGATTAAGTCCGGTTGTTTTGTACTCTATCTCTTTTTAATCTATATGTTTTGATAAAAAAAAATAGATAAATATTTTTTTAAAATATAAAAAATAAAGATATTTTATATTTTAGAGAGGTAAAATATATTAAATAAATAAAAAGCTAATAATTTTATACTATACATAACCTTTGTAACTTTTAAATTAAAAACCATTATTTTTCGTTTAACTTAAACTTTGATCTACATTATAAAATATGTTCTTACAAAATTTATTTTCAAAAGTAAAAATTTAATATTATATTTTATCAAAGATAAACATTAGTCCTTTTTGAATATTTAATAATTTAAAAAGTAATTTTAATATTAGATTATATCATTAGTAATTAGTAAGATGGGCCTGCATTATTGAGTTAGAGAGATTATACTCTCTAATAAGAAATGGCATACAAGTGAAGAATTTGAGTCTCTTTAATTTTTTTCTACAAAAATTGAAATTATGATAATATTAATTAATTGAAATACCTTACCAGAATGTTAGAATCTCAACAAATTTTTGAAGGTTGCATTCAAAGATTATAATTTACAGTAAGATATTTAAAATTCTTTAAAAACAATACGTTACTTCCCTGAATTGATGCCCTCAATACCTATCACACGAAATGATTAATTTCACTTGAGTGTGTAGATTAGAAAGTGGATTTGATGGACAGTGAAAAAAAAAAATAGAGAGAAAGAAATTAGGAAGTAAGATTATTTAAATTAAAGGTAGAAAATGTAGAAAAATAAAAAAGAAAATGTAGGAATGGTTTGATTGATATATTAATATATTCATAAATAAATTTGTTAACAAATTTAATATAAAAAATAAAATTTTAAAATTTTAAATTTAAGTTAAAATCAAATTTAAATTAAAATAAAAAATTATATTTCATAATTAAAAATTTATTTTGAGTAATTTTTAATCTTTTATATTCAAAGCCGAATCTATAATTAAACCGAACATGGCATTAAATCTGAATATAATTCATTTTACTTGTATAAGTAGTTATTATTACTATATTAAAATGATACTAAGATAAGGTTGTAACAAAATTCAGATTAAAATCAGGTTCTTCTAAAACTAAACATGATATTTTTTTTTTTTAGTTTTACTTTTTGAAGATATTTGTTGAAATCTAAATTGAAAACCATCGTATACTTCATTTTCGCTACATTGCTGGTAAATAGTTTTTTTTTTTTTTTTTCTTTTTTTTTTTTTTTTTTTTTACTCCTTTTATTTATTTATTTATTTCAATGAATAAGATGGTACAGTTTATTTTTATTGATTTAAAATTCAAATTTTAAAACTGTAGGCATTTTAAAATGATTAAATTATACAAAAAAAAGTCATTTTTATGTTTTGTTCAGTTTAATTATTTATTTTTGAATAAACTTGATTTACTGTTTTAATTTTAAAAATGATTTAAAATAGTTTGCTAATTTTAAAATTAATTTATTAATATTATTTTTCTTCATTATTAACTCTCTTCTTCCTCCACAATGCACCTATCCCCCTTTTCATCCTTCTCCACCCGCCAACATACGTCCACAGTCGACCATTACTTTTATTTCTTCATTATAGTCAATTTATTTTCTTTCAATTTTTTCCTAAAAGGATTTCTTTAAACATGGAAACTCACTCTAAAATGTCACTTCAACTTAATTGTCAACAGTGAAGAAGTGATTATTTTCTGTTATTACCAAAATAAGAAAATGATACAAAAATAAATAAAAAAATCTTTATTTGTTTGAGAAATGAGATTTATTGTTTTCTTTGTTGAAAGATGGGTATGAGTGTTACTTTTATTATTCAGTCACTCTTAAATATAGTTTCACTTACTAATTAGAAGATCTCTAAATAAGAATATTGAAATTTCAGCATCCATTAAAAATAAAACAAGTAAAAATAAAATCTTCTCAAGAGGTACAGGTTAAAAAGAGAAAGAGAAATTAAAATATTATAGATGAAAAAGAAAAAGAATTAGCCTTGAGAAAGTAAAATCCTAATAGATATAACTACGCGATAACGGTATGAGTATTATTTGTTATTTTCTTATGCAATTTATTTGAATTTATATTTTAAAAATTAAAATTTTAAAGTTTCTATGTGAAATTTTCAATAAAAAGTACGTATGTATATTCATAAATATTGGTAGATATAAAATAATTTACAGATATTTTAAAGCCGATACTGACTGGTAATAATAAAGCGAACTTTTATAGACAGATGAGTAACGGAAAACACTATTGTCCTCCATAAATGTATTATATATTTTTAAAACACTAATATATTCTAAAACTGTATTTATATATTCTAAGAATATATATATATATATATATTTCAGATATAAAATTTCAAAAGTCTATTAGTAAGACTTCAAAAGCTTATTTTGATTAATTAATATGCATGATCAAAGTGAGTATTTGAAATTTTGAATTAGAATTCAAGTTACACATTAAATATGAATAAAATTTTGGAAATCTTACAAGATAGCTATGTTTTGCCCCACAAGCCCTGTTAGTCAACACACAATACTTAGCCTGAAAGAGAAATGAATAATTGTTGTATTTTGTTTAAACCTCTTCTAAATGAGTGCATTGCTAAGCGAGACGAAGACTAATAAGAGCAATCACTATAATTGAAAAAAAAGAAATATGTATTAAATATTGTAATTCATTCAATTATTTTTCATAATTAAAAAAAAATCTTTTTGCTTAAGTGATCTCACTTGAGTTTTAATAATTTAAAGAATAGAGTGGATTATGTCGCTTCATTTCTTAAGCATCAACTTCTACGTTTAAATCTTATTATTTGAGAAATATACTTAATGGGTTTCTTCTAACAAGTTCCAAACCATAATCTCACCGTTTTAAAACCTTCACGTAATAAGTGTTGTAGGTGCATAATATTTCAGAATTTATGTACTGCTATCATGATTCTTACTTAGTCATTTTCATTAACATCCTTTCTAGAGGAGAGAAAGAAAGAAAAATGTTTTTAAATATATAATTCATAAAAGATAAAATAAAAAATTGTATATCTACGAAGGTGTTGGAAAGATGTATGTAAGTAAAAGAAGAAATGTCCTATTTATATTCAATTCGCATAAAAGTCCAACCACTCATTATTATCAAATATATATCATATAACACCTCAAATATAAATCATACAACACCTCAAATACTTAATTTCTATTCATCTCACCATCCACACTAAATACATATATACATCACATAATTATATCATAATAAATTGAAACTTAAAAAAATATAAACGAATACGTTAATTATAAATTGAATCCGAACTTTATAACTTTTTTCAGATTTATTAAAATGATATCATTCGTTTAATATAATAAAATATATCATTTTTAATGTAATATGTATTGTTTCACCCGAGTTCATAAAATCTGATAATTGATCCTAATACGATATTAAAGTATTTTTTTTATCATAATGCATTTATATATATATATATATGTGTGTAAAAGTAGGAAAAAAAACAAATATCTCGACTAAAGTTGTTTATCTTAATCAAGGTCTCATATAAAAATAGATATCATTTTATTGTAAAAAAAATTCAAATATATAAATAAAAATGAGAATAATAAACGAGTATAGATATAGGTAAACAATAAATGCTTGATTTAAAAGATTCCATGAAATAAAAATTAATTTCTATTTATGATGATGCATTTTAGAGTACGCAATCCCAATTCATTCTATAATTGTGTTTTACTACTATTATTATTGATTATTAATTATTAATTCGATATAAACGAAACTTAATTATTCCACTTATGTATTCTGGAGAATGTCCAATTCAGTCTATCTATTATTATTATTATTATTATTATTATTATTATTATTATTATTATTATTATTATATATGGCATATTGATATGATTTCTTACCAAAACAAAATTGATTCTTAATTTGTTTTTAAGAAAATGATTATTCATTAAATTTATTACTAAACAGGATCCTTGTTGTAAGAAGCATTAAATTTTATGTCAACATAGTTGACTCAATTTGGAATACTGAATCAGGGGTAGCAGGTTGTTTTGATTTGCCAAAGTGTTCCAATACAAGTAAGGGGAAGTATAAAAACTTTGCATATCTCTCAGTATTGTGCAAAACAAAACAACTCACGATAGTAACAATGGCACGATCCTTTTCTCGTGTCGTATTTTCCCTTCTTCTTTGCATTTTGCTGCAAGATCATATCCAAGCACTCAAACAGGCAAACTCTACTATTCAATAAGTTTCTGGTTTTTAGCATTGAAAGTGGTTTTAAGCTTCTTGTGATGGCACAAAAAGTGTTACCTAACAGAGTTTCATTTTAGAATAACATTCATATCTTTAAATATTACTAATCCTTCATATTTTGTTTTGCCAGTCCTATATTGTATACTTAGGATCACATTCTTTTGGTCCAAATCCTTCTTCAGTTGATCTTGACTCTGTCACAAACTCTCACTATGATTTACTTGGATCTTATGTGGGAAGGTACAGAATTATCCCAACTTTGTGAAATACTTGTTGACAAAACCAATGTAGACTGATTATATATGCTTTATTTTTCTTTTTTTTCCAAGCATTGAAAAGGCCAAGGAAGCAATCTTTTATTCTTATAATAGATATATTAATGGGTTTGCTGCAGTACTTGATGAAGATGAGGCTGCCAATGTTGCAAGTATGTGCATTTATTCTATATAAAACGTATTCTATAAATGATTTGAGAAGTTGTTAAGGTTAATGAAATTCATACTTCCCTACACCTGACATTGAGTATGTATATTTGAAGTGTTCAATTCAAAACACATTTTTTTAGTACCTTACAAGACAATTTTAACATGACTTCAACACAATTTTAAAAAGGACTAATAAAGTAATTTTTTAAAAACTTATAAACTTGATAAGAAAAGAAAATTTATATATGAATATACATCTGTGTTTCCGTGTTATATATTTTAGAAATTACACTATATCTCTGTGTTCTTGTCTGGGTCTTCGTGTTAGTATCTACGATTCATATATTATTGTAACGTTATAACTCTTGTTTATGATTGATACATGCAGAACATCCCAATGTAATATCAGTTTTCTTGAACAAAGAACGAAAATTGCACACAACACACTCATGGAACTTCCTTGGGTTAGAAAGAAAAGGTGTGTTTCCACCTGATTCAATATGGTGGAAGACTGCGGGTGAAGATGTCATTATTGGAAATATAGATACAGGTAAAAATGTTCTTTTTTTTCTTTTTGCATTTTGAAATAGCCAACATAACATTTTATTTCAAAGTTTTGTATTCAAAACAATTAATCAAACGTTTTTTTTATAATTTATTTTAATATTATCCTTCAGTTTTTTATTAAGTGTGAATATTGTTGTTACAAAATGAACACGAATCAAAATCTGTCACATTCCAGGTCGAACCTTTTCTCTTAATAAACATTTTATACGATGAATATGAAAATTCATCCTATCGTACTTTTGGTGATTACAGAACTATGCTTATAATTATTTTCTATTTTTCTCTGTCTTAAATGTTAATATATATTATGTGTGTCTGGGGTATGGCTTATTAAAAATATTTACGAATTAACAAAGTTAACTTTATTTTAAATTTAATGATTTTAATGAGTAACTCTTGAACAGTTAAAATGAGGAAAAGAAAAGATCGGGATAAGTTACTCTTGGACAGTTTTTTGAATCTTAATCAATCTTCATTGCCAAGTATGAACCCTCTTTTTATTGATGCTGTGACGTGTGGTAGGTGTTTGGCCTGAATCGAAGAGTTTTAGTGATGAAGGGTTTGGACCCATCCCAAAAAGGTGGCGTGGAACCTGTCAAAAGGAAGATAATGTTAAATGCAACAGGTTCATTTTTTTTATACACTCATATATGGGATTATTGTTCTTTCCCTGTTAATCTTGAGTTTTAATCGTGTTTACTATTTGAACTGATATGTACGTAGGAAGCTTATTGGAGCAAGGTATTTCTACAAAGGCTTTGAGGCAAGTGTTGGTGGATTAGTGAATGTGTCGAAGCTTAGTGCACGCGACTATGAAGGTCATGGTTCGCATACTTTATCAACAGCTGGTGGTAATTTTGTTCATGGAGCTAATGTGTTCGAGTTTGGCAATGGAACTGCAAGTGGTGGATCCCCAAAAGCTCGAGTTGCAGCCTATAAGGCGTGCTGGGATCAAGGATGTTTTGATGCAGACATTTTTGCTGCTTTTGAGGCTGCCATAAATGACGGTGTAGATGTGATTTCCATGTCTTTGGGTTCAGATAGTCCACCGGATTTCTTTGAAAGCAGTATATCCATAGGCTCCTTCCATGCAGTTGCCCACGGTATACCTTTGGTTGCTTCTGCTGGAAATTCAGGACCTATTGCTGGATCTGTATCCAACACTGAACCATGGACTCTCACAGTTGGAGCAAGCACAATCGATAGAGACTTCTCTAGCCACGTTATACTTGGTAACAACAAAATCTTCAAGGTATACTGTTTATACATACAATTTTGTCTTTGTTATTCCTATATCATGAGAAATGAGTCGTTTTTGTTTGTTATTGTTAGGGAGCTAGCCTTTCAAAGTCTGGCTTACCGTCTAATAAGAAGTACCCATTGATCAGCTCTTTTGAGGCACACAAAAATTCTACACCTTATTGGAACGCGTAAAAATACTAATACCATCTTCATCTTGTAAATTAAATTCATGTTTGGGTTGTTCTCTCTTGTAATCTAGCTCATTCTTGTAGCCCTTATTGCATGAACGACACTCTTGATGCTGCGAAGGTGAAGGGGAAGATATTGGTCTGTCTTCGCGGTATGAATGATAGATTAGCGAAGGGTGTGGTTGCTGCCAGTTTAGGCGCTGTTGGGATGATTCTGGCTAATGATGAGCAAACAGGGGATGAAGTTATGTCCGACCCTCATGTGCTTCCTGCTGTACATGTTAACTTCAAGAGTGGCAGTTACATTTATAGTTACATCAACAGTACCAAGTAATCCTCTTTCTCGTACTTCAATCTTGTTAAATTTTTGCTACTTTTGGCTTCATGGTTAGGGCCTTATTATGTACCATTTTATGTCATCAGGTCTCCCGTGGCTTATATTACTAAAGCCAAAACTGAACTGGGTCTGCGGCCAGCTCCAGTTATGGCTGCATTTTCATCACGGGGTCCCAATCTCCTCGACCAAGCAATTCTAAAGGTTCAATATTTCCTGTGATGATCACCTCACCACTCACTCACCCTTTAAATATGAAGTAATTGAATAACTGCAATTTTATGTTATGTGTTTCAGCCTGATATCACTGCACCAGGAGTCAGCATCATTGCTGCTTTTAATGAAGTCCCAGATCCCAACATACCAGGCCAACCAATAACTCCTTACTCTATTCTCTCTGGCACTTCAATGTCATGTCCTCATGTTGCTGGTGTTGTTGGCTTGCTGAAATCCCTCCATCCTAATTGGAGCCCAGCTGCTATTAAATCAGCAATCATTACCTCAGGTAAATTATATATGCATATGCCTTACATTTCGTACCCCTATACATTTTTGTTAAAAAGTTGAGTAACATATAAAAAAACTCATAAATCTAATGCTTTAAATCTAATGCCTTAAAGGTTTTAGATTCAAGATAATGTTTTTTTTTGGCTCACCTCATTCTGGTTTAATCGTCCGGGTGATTCTCCTCTCAATTTTTCATGCACACTAACTATAAATTTCATGCATTTTGCAGCAACTACAAAAGATAACTCTAGAAGGCTTATCCGGGATTCATCATTGAACAAGACAACACCATTTGACTTCGGTGGAGGCCACATTCGACCTAATCGTGCTGCATACCCTGGACTTGTATATGACCTGAATACCACTGATTATTTAAACTATTTGTGTAGTCATGGCTACAACACTTCCCAGCTTAAGTTGTTCTACAGCAAGCCTTACACTTGTCCCAAGTCGTTCAGTTTAGCAGATTTCAATTACCCAACAATCACGGTTCCTCGGATTAATTATGGACAGTCTGTGAATGTTTCTCGAACTGTTACGAATGTCGGGTCCCCAAGCTTGTATAGAGTTCGCATTGAGGCGCCATCAGGGGTTGAAGTTTGGGTTGAGCCTGCCAAACTGAAGTTCAAGAAAACGGGTGAGAAAAAGGAGTTCCGAGTTTCATTCACCTTGAAGTCGAAACCCGACAACACCACTGAATACGTATTTGGGTCGTTGACGTGGACTGATCACAAACACCGTGTTAGGAGTCCAGTTGTAGTTAAGTTGAATGAGTTGAATGATCTGTGAGGTTTATGTTATTATTTTGTCTTTGCAATAATGGTTTGTTGAACTATCCAAGCTCTCTGGAAACTTATAAGGGAATGGATCAACCATTGTTAATGTTCGTCGGGTGTTTAAGGTTACACGTTTCTAGGAAGATCTTGTGAATTCTCTCAACATCATTGCTAATAAAATTTAAAACGAGGCCTAAGCAACATCTGCAGTGTTCGTCTTCTACTTTTAGTTAACTCACATTAGCCATTTTGATACAAAGGATTCCTGCAATTTGTTTATGTTATTTAAATATTAACTTACATGCATATATATATTTTTTTTTTATAATAATTTGATCGTTTTCTATTAAATGAAGTCAATCAGCATGTATACACTATTTTTTCATCGACTTGGCCGTAAAAATGATTGATGCATGCAGCGGATCCCAACGTCATATCAGTTTTCTTACACAAAGAACTGATCAGTTTTCTTACACAAAGAACGAAAGTTACACACAACACATTCATGGAATTTTCTTGCGTTACAGAGTGAAGATGTCATCATTGGAAACATGGACACAGGTACCAGTGAAATTCACTTGGAAAAAAATCTACTTTATTTTAAAAAATACATACATTTTAGTCAAATACAATTATATTTTAATATTAATTATAATATAATTGTATTTAGACATATGTGGATGTACTTATTTAAAATATTGATATTATAAATATTATTTACAATAATTAAATACGAATGTTTAAAATAGTATTATGATTTTATTAAAATTTTTAATATCTCAAATATTTATCTATATTTTAATTAATATTTTAATGATATAAATTTTAATTTTTTATTAATCTAAATTTCAGTTTTTTAAAATATTATTTTTTTAATAGATAGTTATATAAGAAATAATAAAACATGTCGTTATACAAATTTTGACTTGATCATTTTACAAGTATAGTAATTATTTAGTGAATAAAATATTATATTTAGTAATTATTCAAATACTAATAAAAATAATAATATCTTATATTTTTAGTTAGAATAAATGAAAATATATATATATATATATATATATATATATATATATATGTGTGTGTGTGTGTGTGTGTATTTATTTAGAATAAAAAAAAAATATATATATATTTATTTT
>Ga0209700_105453_pt1 | contig 21433 bp, 6 predicted proteins | sample SiratroredBW_FD_187528 | JGI IMG/M metagenome (GOLD analysis project Ga0209700, IMG submission 187528) | Root nodule microbial communities of legume samples collected from California, USA - Siratro red BW (SPAdes) (version 2) | ecosystem: Host-associated > Plants > Roots > Nodule | place: USA... | reverse complement strand
TATATATATATATATATATATATATATATATATATATATATATATTAACATTTTCAATGTCCGTCGACTCACAGTTTGCATCCTCATTAAATAAAAATGGTATTCCACATTTTAATTATAAAAATGAAAACTATTAGATGACTGACCAATAATGTTCTTTAATTAGCAAACATGAAAAAACATTTCATATACAATTTTGTATTTACCATTAAATTTGTGAGATGTTAGCATATTTTTCTTCCCTCGCAATGTTCCTAACCGACAAACTTGAAAAGTAACTCTGCAACAAGACAATCACGAAGATAAAGATGGTAAATGACAATATTAAAGAATTCGAATTTTCAATCTTGAATTGAAAATATTACATTATTAAATATGAGCGGTTCACTTAATCGAAGCCTAATATTATTATTATTATTATATTATTACTATCATTAATGTTAAGAAGAAGAAAAAAGTGTACATCATGAATTTTCTTCTAAAATATCTCGGTCGAGTGAATTTACTCAACTCATAACAAAATATCAAATTTTCTACCATTTTGTAGTTGGTATATGCACATTTAGCACCTAAATGATTAAAATAGTAATTATTGTAAGTTTTATAAATTAGATATAATAATAATTTATTAAAAATTGTGATACGAGTATCTTAACTATAGGTAGTTTAGGAGTGAGTTCCTTAATTATGTCTGATTAAAATTAGTAACATATTAAATTGGTTGAGTAAGATTAATTTAGACAAGTTCTATTTGTATTTTTCACACAACTTAATGGATTTATTATTGGATTCTTCTTTATTTTTATGTTTGAAAGTTTAATTTTTTGCTGTAAAGAAGTGTATTAGAAATTTCATTACAATATTAATACAATAATTTTATTTATATTATTTTGTTTAAACTACGTTAATATTAAAATAATTGGACATATGTTTAGTCTAGTTATTATCGTATATGTTTATTAAAAAATAATAATTACATTAATATATAATTAAAATTAAAAGAACCACTAAAAATTTTAAATTTATAAAATAAAAAATAAATAATAAAATATTTAAAATTAATTTTATATTAACATTAATTTTTAATAAATATAATAATTACTAAAGACCAAATGTTTCGTTATATTAACTATTAATGAAATTCAAACAAAATTAAGGTAATTAAAATTTTTATGTTAAGATTTTAATTTTTCATTATATTAATATTTATATTAAACGTGAGGAGAATAAGTGAGTTGAAACTTCATTTTATCAAATTAATTTATAGGATTCAACTGTGCTTAAATTTTATTTTATTTCTTTAAAAAAATAAATAAATAAAAGGAAGGGAAGGGACGCACGAATGGGATTAGACGGATACACGTGCATCGGTGGAGCCCAAAAGGACAAAGAAACACATGAAAAGTGGATTGGGTAAGTGTGTCTCTTTCTCTACTTCACCTTCATTCTCTTCACATCGCTTTTAAGTTCCAAGTATTACATTGGTAATAATATTTTATTTTATAAAATACGTCAAAAAGAGAAAATAAAGAAAAACTAAAAACAACAAAAAAAATTGATAAAAGAATTTTTTAAAGTACTTGAAACACATCTGATATAATATTGTATATGCTCGTTCATTTATAGGATATGCATGCATGAAATTAATTAATATTGCACGTATGCAATATACATCTCATTGTTTTAATATATATATATATAACATTTATTTAAATAAATATGCTGCAAATTGGTTGATTTGATTGAGAGGAGTTGAATAATAGAAGGAGGGAGAGGGGGGGTATGAGAAGTAATGTTAGGGTGGTAGGGTTTGATGTAAAACAAAATGGTGGGATCAGTTCTTGGTGTTGTCATTAGTCATTTTGGTCGGATATCATATCATTGAGAAATTATTGCTATGTCTCCAAACAATGTTAATTTCAAACTCATTTCAATCACCTAAATGCAATGCATTTCCCACTTGCATAACATTCATTGAATGCTAATTGCAATTTAAATATACAATTTTTTTTATGTACCCAAAAGTTTAATTGCATTTTCCTCCCACCTTATTATTGTTTTGAGTTCTTTAAATTAAACTATAACTTATAATTAATAGCTTCACTAAGAAGTTCTTTTAGGAGATTTGATTAAGAAGTTAGTCATATGATTTTATGCCTAAGTTCATTATTTTATTTTAGAAAAAATAAATTATGCACTGACACTGTCCTTTAATTTCAAAGCACTGTTCACATTTATTATCTAAAAATTCACGTCACTGGTAATTTTTTACTAATTAATAAATAATTATTAAAATCTTTGTTATGACGTACCATTTTAAGATATATATAATTTTAGTGTGTATATTATATATATAAGTACTTGGATGTAATGGAACCACGATTTTATCTTGGTTATCATTAGTCTTCCTTATAAAAGTTGCACAAATAATGTTGTTTTGCATTAAAGTTTATTACTATTAAACATCTGCTTCATTTTAATTAGGTTTGTCTCTTGTCTCCAAAGTTATGTGACTTAAGCCGTTAAGCGACCATTATCAATTATGAATCTCCCAACATGTTTGACTTAATTCCGGGAGTGAAAGCAAGGTCCCAGATATGTTTCATGTTTGTACAAGAAACAAAAATCATTCCTACTAGCATATTTTAAAACAAATTCAGATAAGGTAATTAATATGATACGACTTAGATAAAGAAAAATATATAAAGTAATGAAATGCTTAACTATGACACATGTCTATGTGTTAACTAACGAAATACAAGAAAATAGTGGACAGGAAATATCTTATTGAAAGATTAGTCAAACTTCTTAACATATATATATTGATTATAGATAAACTTTGAGAATGTTTGAACCCAATAGCGTGATGAGTTCAAAAAATTGATTAAGCTCTACTCTTTTTTTTTCTTGTACACTGAAATATAAATTCTGAGAGACTATTTGTCTTTTTTAAATATTATGACTCACTTCAAATTATCTAAAATATACACAAAATGAAATAAAAATCAAGTGTACAAACATGTCTTTACCAAGTTCTAACTTGAGTGACTTATTTTTCTTTTTTATATAAGATTGAACATTTTTTTTTGACAAATATTACTCAATTTCTTGAAGACAATTCCTTGTACTTTTACCCTCAAATATAGAGTATCGGTGTGTTAGGAACCATATAATCATATATATATATATATATATATATATATATATATATATATATATATATATATATATATATATTATCGACAGTCATAGATTCGAATTCGCAAATTAAATTACTTATAACGAGTTAATATAACTGTAAATAATTAATATAAATATTAATATAATATATTACCCACATTAATAAATTATAAAATTGCTAAGCAAACTTTCAAAACTGGAAATCTCGAGAAGGATCATATACCTCAACATTTTATATAAATTAAACTAATTATTTTTTTTATACTTTTTGTAAAATTTGGGCTATATAATTTTTTTGGGCTTCTTAATATTTCAAGACCTATACACCTTTTTTTTGCACCCAACAAAAGTTAACCCACACCTCCTTCTTCATTTAATATTATTAATATTCCTAAATAAACCTTGCAAGTTAAGATTTTTTTTTTTATCTTCTCTTTTTTTTAAGGATTACAATGATAATTTAAATATACTACGAAATATGTTTTTGGAAATATGTTATATATAAGTGTTCCTGTTATTCCGTTAGCATAATATTTCGCTAGATATAGTAATCTTTTATTGACTACATGCACTATTTAAGTATTTTTGCTTATATATTTGGACACTTTTGGTGTTAAAGTTAAGTAACTTATTTTTTCTTATATGTCTTAAAATAAACTTAATAAGTAAATCCTTATGTTTTTCTGTAGACACAAAGTTTTTGGCAATTTTTGTGGTAAAAGAAAAAAGTTTGTTTATGTGCAATTACAATTACTGGTTCTTAAATTTTACTTTGAAACATCTAAAGAAACTCTTTCATTGAAATGTTACTAATGATTCCAAATGGAGAAAATAACTCTCCTTTCTTTTACCATCCATGAGAGAACTGAATCCTCTCTCCAATATCCTATTTTCACCTTCTATGAAGAACCAATTCTCTATCCATGATTCACAGATACACAAGTTGTAAAGGGATATAGCCCAAGAAGAGAAAAGTGGAAAGATTAGAAAATAAAAAATAAAAAAATAATATATAAATAAATATTTTTTAAAAAGTCATATAATATGGACTTTACATCATTGCTTATACAGATGTCCATAAAACACTTAATATATTTATTATTTTGAAAATTTACCACCATCAACTTCCCATTACTTACACTTTTAAAAACAGATAATATTTTAAGAATTTCGTTTGGACACATAACTTTATCATATGTATTGAGATGATAGGAATGATGAGTGACAGAGGATCATGTTTAATGTCGGTATAATTTTTTTAGTATTTAATTTAAAGTGTGACCCAGTTGATTTGGTTAACTTTTTTGGATTAAAGCAGTGGGAAGAAAATACAAGTAGCCAGCCACCATGGAAAAAGCATGGCAATGAGCCACCGACTTGGGACTTTTACTTGTAACCAACAAATACAGCTTTAAACATTCTGTACAGGGTCCTCGTTGTCTGGGTTCCTAGGCTTCCAATACCAGGACTTTGTTCTTTTGGTTTCATTAAACAACAACACCTACCTAAAGATTTGTCATGTTTGTTCCAAACGCTAAATTCTCATTTTCTTTATTCACTGAATCTGTAAACGATAATATACTGCTTATAAGTTCCATCCAACAAAAAAGTATGTTTGCAGCTAAAAAAGACTTGTCCCCCAAAAACACGAGAAAGTGAGAAGGAATGCTAAAACAAAACTATTCAATTTTAAATTTATCATTATTTCAATTATTTATTTGAAATAAGAGAATGTTGTTTTTTTTTTTTTTTTTTTTTATCGACGAAATAAGAGAATGTTGTGTTTCAGGGTAAAGGTTTTTTATGGTAGAAAATAGTCAAAAATGTTAAATTTTAATGTTAGGTCTTGAAATAACAAATTGAATCCTTGTGATTGCAGTAGTGCCCTCATACCTTCTTTGTTTCTTGGGTGGTGAACACATATCAATTATTTCTTCTTTATCTAGCTATTATGTTAATTACGGTGTAACCTCTTTTTTCCGTACTTGTATTCTTATAAATTTTTTTTATTATTAGATTTTAAATTAGTTTCTAACTTAATTAGATACCAATTAAAAATTTAACGACATATGTTATTAAAATTTTAGTAGCTAATATTAGATACTAATCTTTTAATTTAATTAGTCATTATTATGTCAATTTTATAGTTATTTAATAAAAAAATCTAATTTGATGACTATTTTAATTATAATTAGCAACCATTTCATTTGATAACTAAAATTTTTTTTAAATAACATATTTCTTGTAGTTATCCGTACCCTTATTTCCAGTATATATAAAGAAATATTTTTCCTTATTGATAAAAAAGTTATGACATGCTTAAATACTTATTTTAAAATAAGGGAGTATATATAAAAAAAAATAATATATATATATATATATATATATATATATATATATACTTATTACTATTCTATTATGCATACACGTATATTATATTAATTATTTATAATAGATTTTATATATTATTAACATGCTATTATATGGTTTAATTTTATACTTTGTATAAACCATCAAATCTAGAGGCTGACAATGTGGATTAACTTGTTCTGTTTGGTGTGTTTTGTATTAGACTTTCGCAAATAAGTTATAGTAAATTGATTCGTATAAATTAGTGGGTTAATAGATCTGACTTATTTCATATATTTCGAATTCACAGACCAATTTGTATTTATTTATTTTTAAAACAAAATCAGCAAAATTCTTTATATTTTTTAATTTTAAATTTGAAATTTCTTATAAAAGTAGAAATTTTCTAAAAGTATAATAATCATAAAAAACTTAAAGATTATTTATTTATTATTCAATGTAAATAGATAGAAAGAATATTATGAAAAAAATATATTAAAATAAATCATAAAATAAAATTTATATTTTTTAATAAAACAACGAATACAAATATTTATTTGTATTTTACATAATAAAAAATTTAAAAAATAAGATAAATAATATGGTTGAAGTAGGCAATTCCCAGCTTCATCCATTCCTAATCAATCCCAAATTTGTTAAAAAAGGATATATGTTGAAAAAAATCAGTTCGAAACTAAATATCTTTATAGATAAATCTTTTAAGTTTCAATTAAACAATATATTAGCTTACCTAATAAAATTGTATATAAATAAAATAATAATGTGATTATATAACGTGTTATTAGTGTACCAAAGAAGTAGTTAATTAGCAGCCAATAATAAATATCTTCGGCCTAAAGATATTAAATGTTATGAATATTGTTTCACTTTTCTTTCTTCTCTTTTCATTTAAATAATGGCGTTTTTTTTATCAATCTATATTCTATCATTTCTCCCCTTTCATCTAGTAGTAAAAATGGATATAGCGTGTCTAATGGGTGGGATACATACACACACATTCAAAATTTAATAGTGATATTATAATAATACCAATTTAATATATAATTTTTATTAACATAAGACTAATTTCACTTTATATACAATGCCAACAACTTTATAGGACGTGTATGTATAGTTATGTAATTAATTTCACTTTAGAAATATTCCTTGTTAATAAAAGAATAAAACGACCACTATAAGGCTTTAAAAATGTGTTATAAAATAAGTTAACATTGAAGAGTGTTGGCATGACAATGCTAGCTAATAATGCAATGGGAGACAACACTATTTCATGTGAGATAGGGCTTCCAATCCTTCATTTTCCACAAGTCTGTTAGTTGCCAAACACAATAAATTGGAATGTTTATTAGCCACTAGTATTGCATGCAAGCCATTACTCAACAAACCAAACAATTTCAGATGAAGTTTTAAATCTACACATCGTCATAGTCCTCTTACACATTAGACCATAACATTAATTTTCCAACTACTATTACATGACTCGATCATCTATATGATACTATCTTAAATACAGATATTTTATTATTCCAGACATTCCATTACACATTCCATGGTGGTAACGCCTTCCTCAACTCTCATAATAAATTCCTAATAAATGCTTTTTCATGATCCATTTTAACTCATACACTACATATATGTGTACGTGAAAGTAACATTGATTTGTGGAATCAGATCCAAACAGCAGAAAATGAGGTAAGAAGCAATCTATATACGTGATTGGAATCATTAGTTGAGCATATCACTATCTTAGTTCTGTTTTGAATTGTTCATATGCCAAGTGACAAACACCACACGTCCTGTAGATATATTGCCAGCTTAGTACACAGCCGTGTTGTTGGATTTCGCCACAAATTGTAGCTTCATTCATTAATCAGTGATAGTGACAAAAATCCGACACACCCAGCAGCGAGAGCGAAATAACTATGGTGTGACACTGTGTTCATATTCTTTTTACTCCTTCACAACAAGAAATGTAGAAGTGCTCCAGCTGTTACAGATTCGAGATAATCCCTTGCTGTATATAATGTGAAAAGTGGTGGAATTTATTTGGCAGTAAGGTTTAAATGAATTTTCAAAATACATTGTGTTCTTGTCTAATGTAGAATATGGATTTAACAAGTTGGGTGAATTGGGTTAGGTTTTTTATTATAACTCCTTAACCTGTGTAAATGATTTTTATTTTAACATATTAAAAACTGGGATTGCATGTAGAGTTGGCTAGATGGATCAAGACCCAGATTGGTCTGTTTAATCCGCGGTCTGAGCAGGTTATAGGTCTTAAAGTTTTCACTCTAGATGAGTTTTTGTTCATGCAGATGATGTCACGTGTTAATATAAGCATATTGGAACCGTAAGAAAGTGGATCTTTGTAATGTTATTGTAAATGAAAATGTAAATGGAAGTGATATGAAGAAGAAAAATATTCCAACGTCATTCTGTTGTATAACTATTCCAAAGCCTTTCCATTAATTAAGGAAATCCTTTGTCACTTTGTCGTAGATCCGAGGTCTTAAACAACTTGGGTCCCAATTTATCTGTTATTTGTAGAAGTAACACACAATGGTATGATACCAGTCTATATAATATATATTGTTTATATCCTAACCATTTCTCCTTCCATTCTTTAGATACTAATATTCTATCTAGTTTAATTTAGATAACACTTTTTTTGATCACGGGATAAGGAAATGTGATATTAGAATATGATTATTTATTTTGTTTTGCATATATGTCCCTTAAATTATTTCCATGGTTATATATTTATATACCCAACATAAGAAGTCACAATGCCATTAGCTGGCATTACATTCATAATCAGTATATTAATGTCCACTTAGTATCCCTTGAAAGCACAACCACCCCAAAATATACAAACAATAAAGGAAGATTTAGGGCATTCCTACTCAACCATGAAATAAGTAAATGAAAGAAGAGACTATGACTTATAAATTGTAGAACATAAACACAAGAGTGAATGAAAAAGGTTATTTAAATATGGCAAAATTTTACATAGATTATTTTTGTTTTGAAAATGTGGAGGTGAGATGGCCCATGTTTGACTAAAAATTGTGGTAATGAAGGAAGAAATTAGTGGTCGTGGTGGCTCTCTCCCTACAAGTAATGAATAGGATCTCATAATGTAGATCTTCTGAACACCTTTTGGTTTTGATTTTGTAACTGGCATTCTAAGGGAGAGTTAGTGGTCCTCTCATCTCACCTAATGTCAAGTGGGGCTCATCTCCATCAAAGGGTCTGCATAGGTTGTAGTGGTGAAGCAAGAAATGGTCCTCCACTGGAGCTGTAAAAGGTTTTGGCACGGTTTGCCCAAACATTCCAAGATTTGTATCAGATTGATTTGTTTTGTTTTTAGATGAGTCATATTTTTTTTTAACCTAAGTCCAAGGGTTGATTAATGAATCATTTTGTCCGTATGAAAAAATAAAATAAATATACTTTTTTTTTAAATTTAAGTCATATTATTAAATTTTAATTTTAAGTATAATTATTTTAAATATAAATAAAATATAAAGTATAATGCATTATATATTTTAAAAATATAAAATTACTTTTCAAGTCTTTTAAATATAATTATATTTTTATAATGCGCTAACTCATAAGCCTACCTAATATAGCCTAAGTTAAACTTATTTAGGCCTAAACTAAACAAATCGGGTAAAAAATATCCTATTTGATTCATGTCATAAATTCTTTTAATATAATCCAATCTATTTTGCATGTTTTTTTAGATCAATTATTAGATAGAACGAACCTAATTTGATAAGTCTATCTCTCACCCTACTCATGCAAAATTAATACTAACCCCAACATATAAAACATAGAGTAATTTAATCTACGTAGAAATATTAATTATCACCTTACTCGTCATTAAAAATTAAAAGGGTATTAGTGAAAAAATTACCTTTTAGAGACTATTGCTTTTTGGTCAGACCATTGCCTTGTCTTTCTGTTACTTATGCTTCTTTTTAACTCTTCGCTGCATTTCTTTAGTATTTTTGGTTTATCCCTCGTGTCCATCATTTGGTCTCTATTCATTTGCATGCCATTGATTAATGTACTATGGTCATTCATTATTACGTTGAAGTAAATTAAATCTAATGAATGCACTTGAATTCTTGCTTTGATGGTCATTAACTAAGACTACCAAATATGTTTTCCAACGAGTCTTAAGTATTCATGGGTAATTATTGTCCCCTTGAATGTTTATCTTTAATGTCTAAATAAGGATGTTATCTTCTATTCTCGGTTAAGAAGGAATCTCTTTAATCAAAACTAATCCTAACTTAACAAATCACAACCTTCTAGTCTTGAGCAAGAAGCGAGACTTCATGATTGCACATGTCCACATTTTCCTTTATATCTTTTCAAATTTTTTTTACAATCTACTAATATGTTCATATGATTACTGGTTGTCACGCCATTGAACTTAAATACATATCTTATAGTCTACTTATATGTTTTATCCAATTATGAATTCAAATAAGTCTCTTATAAGTACTTATATATTTCATCTAATTATTGGTTGTCATGTTATTAAACTCAAATACATATCTCTTTGATTTGAACCCAAATATGTATCTCTTCGTTTGGTGTTTCCATAACTAATTTATTGGTCTTGCCATAACGTTTTCTACTTATCATACTCACTATTCTTATAGAGGTTGCTTATACCTGTGTGGCTTGATTATGTATTACTTTCTTCCTTGCTTCATCTTTCCTCCTTCTAGTTTTTATGTGTTCGATGTTATTTTGGGTATTCTTTAGGATTTATGTTTGTAGAGTTTTCTTGTGACTGGTTTTATTGTTTCGTATACTCGCAAAAAAAAAAATAGAGTTGATTAAAGAACATTCCATATATATCACTCTACGAAAGGTAAAAGCTTTTTTTAAAACTCAAGTGATTAGCAAACCTAACGAACTATATGTAGATATTCATGTATGTGAAGTAGATGAGTCCATGTGTAAGAATGATTTGGACGACGTCGGGGCAAGTTTTGCTTGTTCTATGACACCATTTTCTCCAAGTTAGCATTCAATTATCTTTAGATTCCTTTGTAAAAAGGAATTCTTACCATAATCAATGTTGCTCCCACCCACTTTTCACGTTTTATGCACCTATTGTGGAATTATTCCTACTTTTAACATATTCTTTTATATTTTTGAATTGAAACTTTGTCACGCATACCTTGAATTTCTCTTTTTAGTGTTAGTGGACGAGGTTTGTTAATTTATCAATCTTCTTACAAAAATTTCAAAGGTCATTTCTTAGAAGTGTGAGCTCCAGCTCACAACCCCTCTTTACTCGAAGGTTTTCCATTATTTTGGACCCCTAATCCTCATCTTTAAGGTGCTTGGTAGATTGAAGAACTCGAGCAATCTGAATGAGAACATTATGAGACACTGGAGGGTTTGGACATTTTTTTTATATCGCTACTCTCATAAAATTAAAATATTGGGTCGTACTAAGACATTCCAAAAGTGATTCATATAACTTCTCAAACTCTCATCTTCTTCTTCCTTTATGTAAAAAAAGATTAGAAATTTCACTAAAGGATCAAAAATTTAACTAAACCATTAAATTTCACTAAATCATTGCGATGCAATATCAGTAAATGTTCCCACAAACATCTTATATTAAACTCCATTTGAGCCTCCTGAGATCAACATCATCTGAGTTTGAAAAGCATTAAGATGACTTTCAAGATCCTCCATTCAGAAAAAAAGAGTTATTTTTGGGATCATGTAGTAGGTGGCACTAGCTCCTCTATAATTTGCTCCTGAAAAAGGTTGTGGATATGCTTGTGGTAGGAACATTTATACTCAACCATCTCTACCCATCCTTGTTGTAGCTCGTCATTGCTCTTTTATAATTCCTCATGGGCCCTCGGGACCTCCAACATCACATAGCGGGATTGTTTTGCTTCATCCCTCAACCTTTCTTGTTTAACTTGAGTATCTTCTCGTAGCCTCTCTTGTTCCATCTAGGCGTCCTCTGTGTAAAATATAAAAGAACAGTAGAAAATAGAGAAAGCCTGCTGGCCCAAGATCGAACAACCAAAGGATGGAAGAATACAACCAAAGAAAAAGAAGAATAACCTTAAAAATAAAAGAGAATGATTCAAGAGAAAAGTGATGGGAAAGAAACTTTTATTAGAGGACGTTTGCTTCTTTAATTGGTTTGCTTCAAATCACAAAGGACTAACCCGATTTATACTACTCAAGGGAATATTTTAGAGATAGTTCTAGACTTCTCCCAACTACCCTATTAATTATAGACATCTCTAGAATATTTTAGACTTCTCTAGAATATTTTAGACTTCTCCCAACTACCTTATTAATTATAGAAAACTCTAGAATATTGTAATAAATAATCCAAAAAATTAACTTTATTTTTAACACTCCCCCTTAAAGTGATTTTTTGGATATTACCCTGAGTTTCGTACGAAGGGAGTCTTGGAAAATGACTTTGTGAAAATGTCGACAATATTTTTCTCACTTCGCACTTCCAATGCATCGATGGTGCTGTCAAGAATCTTTTTCTGTAATAAAGTCATACTTGATCTCAATATGTTTGGTTCTTGCATGAAATACTGAAATTCCATTTGGTTCTTGGGACGATTGTGTCTGTGCTTACGTTTGTGCTTGTGTTTGCATTTGATTTCCCTCTAGTTCTGCATTGCACTTCGTCCTACAGTGTTTCAATCCAATAGAAACCCCAAACAGCTTGGGAACCTATACCTCTACTGCATTCATCGTCCTATATGTCAAGAAGTCGACAGCGCCACCAACATGCATGGCGTCATCAACTGAAGAAACAAGCTTTGTAGAAAAACATTCCAAAGCCTTCCCTTTTAGCACCGACACGATCCTCACAACACTAGCGAACGATTCTAACTGTTGACGGTAAAACAAAAACTGTAATTGGTCATTAAAGTGAGTATGTTATTACACAAACTCTTTAATTAACCCATCTATGATTCAATCGCATGTTTTCTTTTCTCAGCCATTCAATTTCTTCCAACAGCTCAGGCGCAGTGGTGCAACTTGTTGTGCGGTACACTATATTATTATTATTTCCAATATTTGGAGATGAGTTTAAGGATAGTACCCGTTCATCGCCAGAAGTTGGTGGAGACGCTGCTTTTATTGTCGGTGACAGTACAACCATCGTTACAGTATTAGTTGTGACTTTGGCTTCATTCGCATCATACTCTTGGAGGCTAGAAGACTTGGATTGATCTTCTGTTAGATGATGGCCACAGCCGGAATCCACCATCCAATCATTTTCAAGGTTGATAAATGTTAAGGCATCTACATATTTTGTTTCTACCACAAAGCACTTCCCTCAGTCTTCTTCCTCCAAAATCTTGTCGGCTACGTTACTCTCTTGCAATTTAACTCAACAAAATCTTTTGATATGCCCAATTTTGCCACACCAATAACATTTGAAAATCTTCTTATCAGAGATAGTGTTAAAAGACTCACCACTAACTCCACTCGGGCTTGAGTTGTTTTGGTCGTGTGGGCGAGAGGTCGAGCTATTTTAATTTCCTTTACTCTTGAAAAACTTCTTTGTAGCCATGAGAGCACTTCCCCCTCTTTCTTTTATTGAGACACTAGCCATTTGCTTTGCTAGTGACTCTTAAGAGGATAGTAGATTTTCAAACTCCTCCAAGGATGGTTGTTGAACCCATCCTTGTATCAATGTGACATATGAAATGTACTCCGACTTCAATCCTCGAATAATAATTATTCTTATCCGAGCTTCAGAAATAGCTTCTTCTAGATTTAACAAGGAAATTTCCGAACAAAGATTTTTAATTTTAAGAAAATACTCAGATATGGAAAGATTACCTTATGTGGTGTTAACAAGCTCATCTCCAAAATTTGAAGACATGCTTCATCATTCTTGTTAAAGAGTCTGTCAAGAGTCCGCCAAATTTCGTGGGCTAATTTGCACCGCATGATGTGATCGAACAAGCCATGAAAAATCGATCGTTTCAAAATGAACTCCGCCTTTACATTCAATTGTTTCCATATTTTGAGTGCATTGGCGTTTCTTGGCTTATTTGTGGGAGAAGTTATATTATTTCCGTCAACAACATCCTACAAATCTTCACCAACAAGATGATAAGACTCCATACAAGTCCTCCATAGCCTTTAGTTGGACTGATTTAATAGCTCAATACCAAGTTCATTACGACCACTTGAATCCATCTTTTTGCGAGACCAATTGATTTTTCTACCAAGGAATCTTGAGACACGATACTAGAGCCCTTATGGCTATGATACCATCTAAAATATAAAAGAACAACAAAAAATAGAGAAAGTCTACTGACCCAAGATCGAACAACCAAAGGGTGGAATAATGCAACCAAAGAAAAAGAAGAATAACCTTAAAAATAAAAGAGAATGATTCGAGAGAAAAGTGATGGGAAAGGAACTTTTATTAGAGGACTTTTGCTTCTCTAATTGGCTTGCTTCAAATGACAAGGGACTAACTCTATTTATACTACTCAAGGGAACATTCTAGAGATAGTTCTAGACTTCTCCCAACTACCTTATTAATTATAGACATCTCTAGAATATTTTAGACTTCTCCCGACTACATTGTTAATTATAGAAAACTCTATAATATTGTAGAAATAATTAAAAAAATCAACTTTATTTTTAACACTATGCTCTTCTTCTAATTTTTGTATTCTTCCTTGACAACTCATGTATAGTTGCAAAGTTTGTTAGATAGTTGGTTTTGTATAGTAGTTCTGGGCTGCTTCCCTCAGCCTAAGGGGCTTGTTCTCATTATTGATTTGTTAACAATGAGATTCTTCTAAGTTTCTTATAGAGATAGGAAATTTTTACCTAATCCTAGAGAGAGCGCAAAATATTCTAGCCCAAAAAGATAGATAGTAGTTGTTTTTGTAGCTAAAACATTACTTGCCTTTCTCTATTTACTTCTCAGGCTGAAGGTCCAAACAGGTAAAACAACCGTTCTAGGCCCTAATGTCACAAAAGAATTTAATACTAATACATTATTATAAAATTAAAAAAATATTTAATTTTAAAATTACACTAAAAAATAATTTTTAATTAAAAATTAAAAATACCTTAACTTACTTTAAGTTTACATTAGTACTATAAATATTATTTAATGTCCTTAAATTTATATTGATACTATAAATATTATTTAACAAATAATATTTTTGGAACTTTCATATAATAAACTAATAATATTTTTTTTAAAAAAATAAATTCAACACTTAAGGAATCATAAGTATTAAAAATTTCTAATTTTCTATACCTTTCTACTAGATTGACATCATTTCTTAATATCTTTATCTGTTCTTTCATTCTTTTACTTTTCCACTTATCTCTTTTATCTAGCTTCTTTATTTATCTCCTTCTTTTCTGTCACTCTTTCATTGATTTTTTTCATAATATTGTTTCAATTTGAGTTTTTTATTGTCATTAGGCCATTTTCCAAATCCAAATTTGTTTTATCATTCTATACTTTGCATTTATGCGTGTCTTTATTTGAAGTCGTTTGTGTTCACTTTTGCTTCTTTTGAGTGCATTAATATCAGGTAAAAATAATATCAAATTGATAAATTGATCTCAATCTTTTTTTCATTATTATTTAATTAATTTTAAAATAATTTATGCAGATTCAAGGAAAAACATTAGAAATTTAGAATTTATAAATTAAATTTAAAGACTTAACAAATGACACTATCAAAAGAAAGATAATAGAGACTTGAGACTTGAAGTTAGGATACTAGCATCAAGTTTATTGTTTTGACAATCAACTTTAACAAAAATTAAACGGATTAGGTTTATTATCTATTGAAAAAGATATTTTAAATGAAATTAATTATAATAATTTAATAGAAAATTTTGCATCACAAAAATATCAAAAAATAAATTTTAGACAAAAATATCATAATTTTAATTATTTTATTAATTTAAAAAAACTTTATTTTTTTTTTAATTTGCTTTAGCCTTATTAAAATCTTGAACTTGACCTCTCTTAATCTTTTTCATTCATCCCTTCTATCCTCCATTTAGTCTCTAATCATTTGCAAATTATTAATTAAGGTATTATTACCTTGAAGTAAATTAAATCCAATTATGACGTTTGAACTCTGGCTTTTATGGTCATGAAGGCAGTCAAGTATAGTATGTTCTTGAGTGAGTCTCTAATCTGGCTTAGAACTAAAATACTAAATAGAAACCTTTACTAATCTATTCACTTATTTTACTAATATATTCAGTTATTGGACACTTATTAATCTATGAATAAGGACCTTCCATTTTACTTTTAATAAAAACAAGTTCTTATTCAAGATTAACATTCCAATTTAGGACAGGTCATGAACAAAGATAAAAAAAATTGAAAAATATAATATAATTAATAACATATAACAATTTATTAAAAAACTTTAATGCCATATAGCTTTCATTTTTATAAAAATAGTAAAAAGATACATTTTAATATGCTAACATAAAATGCAAGATTAAGTTTTGATAAAAAAAATTGTTCTCTCTGAGTATGTATTAAAAAATAATTGATGGGGTAAGGGTCCCCTGTTTCCTGCTGTACGTGTCAATAATTTATATAATAAGTACTTTATGTTTAGTCAATTAAGCAATGTGCTTCTCCTTTTCGGTTTCATACAGAGTACTTGCTCGTCAAAACTTAATAAACATAAAATATATATATATATATATATATATATATATATATATATATATATATATATATATATATATATATATATAAAAGTCTGAAATTAATGCTTTTAGTTCCCTTATAATCTTCATTTGTCCTTCTTAAAGTGAACTCACATTAATGCTTTCCCATACATACTTAGAGATTTGCATTGAAATAATGAAAAAATTCCTATATTAATGCTTTGTTAATAAATAGCAATGAAATTATCAGTTCATTGAATTGTCTACTAAATTCCCAATTTTCATGAAACACAACTCTGGGTTCTATAAAGGAAGATAAACTTAATATTCCACTTCTAACTAAATCTAAGATCTCAAGCAAACATATCTTTGGAGGTCTTTCTCCATTTTCTTTTTGAATGTTTCAAACAAAAATGTAATTGTATTAATATTTATAAATATTTGTCCTAATCTAATCTACACTATTTTTAAATATAAAAAACAACCAAACCTTTTTTGTTGTCTTTTAATAATGTGGTGGGAGTTAAAACAATTAGTTTTGATGAAAACATTTTTTTAATTTATTAAATTTTAAAATTAATTATTGGAGTGAGTAAAATTAATTTTCAGAAAAGCAAAAATTTTAAGTTTTACTTTGACAAGATTGTTTATGAATTTGAGACTTGCAAATATACATTGATATTTATACATTAAAAATAGTATTATTGTATCACTTAATTTTTTCTATTTTTATTGTGGATCTATTTTTTTAATATTACTTCATCACATTTTAATCTGAATAAAAGAAAATTGCAAAGAATTTTTCTCTGACCATAATCAATAAATCGTGTCAGCCATTTTTGAATGCAAGTAGTTATGCTGTTTTTTGACAATTACTTCTGTTTCAATAATTTTAGTGGTTCAATGTCCATGCCTCTACTATCATTTTTCCTTTACCTATGTACTATTTATCAATAATTGTAACATAATCTTACAGCTATTTTTCTTTCATGGTTTTTGTTGAACTTTAATGCAGCAAAAGGCCTTAAATTCAGGTCTGAGACTCCTTCAGAAGAAATTATTACATGATATTGGCCCATCAGGAAATTTATAAGTCTTTCAATACACAACATCTTACACTATTAAAATTATTATTTAAAGTTCATTTAGGTGCATTTAATAGATTTTTTATTTTATAGTAAAAATGTACTTTTGCTTAAATTGTTATTAATAATATTTATTAAAATAATGATTTACATTTAAATATGAAAATATTTTAAAATAATAGCATTAATAGAATTTAAAAATCGAAGGGTAATTTACATTTAACCTCACAAAATATAACTTTTTTTTATATGTATTTGTATTTGAGTTTAGAGTATAGGTTCCATCAATATGCATTTGTTTCTATTAGAAAAAAGAAGGGAAAAAAACAGTTAAAGTAAAATTGAGATTATTTGTATTTGAATTATATGAAAGTAAAATTGGTTTAAAAATTATAATTATTGATTTATAAAATAATTATATGTAAAATAGAAAAATTATATTTTGACAACTTTGTACCACTTGACAATTGAGTAAGAAACAACTATTTTTTATAATAAAAATGCATAGTAGTTGGTTGTCAATGAAGAGAAAATATCATTTTTTTTTTCAGTTAAAAAAATTGTAATTATAAAGTGATTTTTGGGTATAATTCTTACCAATGTAAAAATATGAAATGAAAAATTTAATTATGTATCATTCATCAGGTTCATAAATAAATAATAAAAAAACACTTAATAATTCCTCTAATTTTACTCTAAAGGAAAACATAGCTAGATTATCATATTAACAACTCATTTTTCTGTTTGTGTGAATTAATGATTACACAAAAGTATTTATCTTTCATTAAAAATGTTGAGTGAGGTCAAATTATTATATGCAACATATATTTAATGTAGCAATCCAATTTGGATGATTCAATGTTTGACTTAAGTTAAACTAATTTTGTAACAAACTAATCTTGTGAGTTTTCACACATAGAGGTTTCTTAAAAATTAAAAAGTTGGGTTTGTGAGAGTAGGGTGAATAATGTTATTGAGAAGTTGTTAGCTTCATTAAGCTGAAATATAGTTAAACATATAAAAGATAAGTATAAAACAGACATTACTAGATTTGTTTTGTTTGATGCATTTGAGAAGTTGGAAGAAGAAGAAGAACAAGGTTCACATGTAATGAGGGTCCAGAAGGGTTTGAGGAATTAAAAAATGAGACCCACATGGGCATGGCTCCCATGACCAAGTCTGAGATAGGGACCTACCCTTCACATGGGCATGTCCCCTTTGCCTTTCCTTAAAGCCAACGCTCCTCATTTATCTCCCAAACCGCATCTTGACCGTCTCTTCCCTTATGCCACACTCACCCTGTCCCACCCTTGTCCTCCATTTGTGGGGACATCATGCTTTAAACTTGCCGCTCCTGCTACCGACACCTTACCCTGTCTTTCTCCATAATTTATTTCCTTCTTTATTTATTCATTTATGCCCTCTCACAACTCATTCATATCATTTCTCATACACCTCCTCTTTATCTTCCCATGTCCCTATAAAACATCCCTTCTCAAGTCTTATCATCATCATCATCGTCATCTCACAAGTTAAGTACGGCTACAATACAGAAGAAGAAGAAGAGACTGCACTGACCTCACCAACCAATAAATTATCGAGCACTTCCTTGTTTTTTCCTATTCAGTTGTTGAATAAAAAACCAGTCTTTGAGGCTTTGGCAATTGGCGTAGGGAAGAGATGGAAAGCACTGTGACATATGCTAGTGATCTCAACCTCAAGGCAACTGAGCTTAGGTTAGGGCTCCCAGGAACAGAAGAAACTGAGGGAAAAACCGCAGCTGTTAGAGTTAACAACAAAAGGTCATTGACTGAAACTTCAGAAGAGACTGTTTCTAAGAGCCCTAATGCTTCAAAAACTGTGGAAACTGAGGCAGCCCCTCCTGCCAAGTGAGTTTCATGAACATATTATTGTTAAAACTCAAAGACCCTTTTTCTAGTGTTGTGTGTTGGAGTATGATAATTGTGAGTTGAGTGATTCATTGAATGTGTTGACATGCATGATGACAGGGCAAAGATAGTGGGGTGGCCACCAATCAGATCCTATAGGAAAAACAGCCTTCAGGAGAACGAGGGTGCTGGGATTTATGTCAAAGTAAGTATGGATGGAGCCCCTTACCTTAGGAAGATTGACTTGAAGGTGTATGGAGGCTACACACAACTTCTCAAAGCTCTAGAAAACATGTTCAAGTTGACCATAGGTGAGAAGAATTTTATTTTTGTTTCTTTTGATTGAGATGAGATGAAAGAAACCACTTATATCAAATTTTATGATATTGTGAGAATGACCTGGGTTGTGTTGTGGCTTTTCAGGTGAGTACTCTGAAAAAGAAGGTTACAAGGGATCGGACTATGCACCAACTTACGAAGACAAGGACGGTGACTGGATGTTAGTTGGAGATGTTCCATGGGAGTAAGTGTTACATCTCTTCCTTTTCTTCTGATCTGCTTGTCTCATCATTATGTTGAACTGAATCTGACAGAACCGTACTTTTTGTGCAGCATGTTTGTGACTTCTTGCAAAAGGCTGAGAATCATGAAAGGATCAGAGGCCAGGGGTTTGGGCTGTGGTGTATGAGGAACCAAGCCACTGAGATTACTATGAGCAGAGAAAAAGTGTTTTGGGGTGAAGGGAAATCATGCTTTGAGCTTGGGTTCTCGGATCTGAAGGGTTTTGACTTTTGAATCACTAGTGGGTGGCATACCTAATATGGAATTATAACTCTGAAGCAGGAGATGGAAGATAGAGTGAAGTTTCTTCCTCAAGTTTGGCAACTTTTCTGGTTATTTTTGGCACCTTTGGTGGGATGCCATGCTATTCTATTGTTGTTGTTTCCACTGATCCTTTTTTCGAGTTTCAGAATGAGAAATCTCAGAGAGGTTTCAAATGAAACTTTGTGTAAAAGAAAGATAGAAAAGGTTATATGTAATATTAATTGTTTCATCCATGTTTTTTCTGTTTTATGTTGATACAAGAATACAGTGTAATATACAGTGGTGGTATGTGCCTGTGTTATTGAATGGACTCAAAATTAAGTTTGTCTCTTTCCATCTTCTGATAAGGTCTTATTTAAAGTTCTAATGCCTAGCTTAATTTGGAACTGAAAACTCAGATAGATTCATCAGATCAGAGTTTTGGAATCATATTTAACAGATACCATTAGGTGACTAATATCTGAGATGGGTCTAATTTCACCCTTTTATCTAAATTAAATTTCAGAATAAAATAAAATAAAACATGCTAAATTATTTATATAATATCTCTGTTATATCAACTGTGTTTTCTTATACTATTTTTTTTATTTGGTCATTTTTACAAAATTATTTTACACTGTTTATCTTTCCCAAGGCTATGGGGATGCTGTATTGCTGAAATGGCCGGAGTAGCCTTCCCTCCCATATTTGCTAGGGAGATTTATTTGAGGGGAGGTGTGTGAGGAGTGAATTGAGAGGATTTCTGTGTATTTGGTATAGGTTATGTGTGAGAAGTTGTGTTTGAAAGACTGAAACTTCATCGTGAGAGAGTGATGAATTTCTAGAGTTCTTGTTAAATTACTAATTTAATTTTATATTTAATATTTTTATTTTGTTTAAAATAATTCTATTTAATGTATTATTTTAATTTTTATAAATATTATCGAAAATTAATAAATAATATTTTTAAATAATCAATATTTAAAAAAATTCTTTTATTTTTTAATTATTTTTATAATAAAAAATATTTATATTTTAAAAAATATACTTAAAAAGAATTTTGACATTACACTGAAAATAATTTACCAACCTTTAGTAATCAATTATATGTTCCAATCAACTTTTTACTTAAATCAACTATTTTTCTACTAAATCGAATATCAACACTAAAAATATTCTAGGTATGTCTAATGAGTAAAATGGAATATAATATCATTAAAATCTTTTTAATGCTTTCATAATGAAATAAATAAATAAAAAAAGGACGGTTTCATCCGATGCTATTAAAATACAGAAAACAAGAAGAGGTAAATGTATTGAAATAGAATGTATTTCTTTATATATATATATATATATATATATATATATATATATATATATATATATATATATATA